>Ga0207655_1000644_pt1 | contig 41701 bp, 73 predicted proteins | sample KBSM44metaG_FD_184398 | JGI IMG/M metagenome (GOLD analysis project Ga0207655, IMG submission 184398) | Miscanthus rhizosphere microbial communities from Kellogg Biological Station, Michigan, USA - KBS M4-4 metaG (SPAdes) (version 2) | ecosystem: Host-associated > Plants > Roots > Rhizosphere >...
CCCGTTCCACCAGCCAACGAACCCGACAATCATGGATACCACCCACGTGATGTAGGCGTTCCAGGCGTCAGTGATCATGCCGATGAACCCGTTCCAGAGTTCAACGATCCAGTTCGCGAATCCGCCCCAGATCTGGTTCCACCACACAACAAAGCCGTCAATGATCTCAACGCACCAGTTGATGAACCCGCCCCACACGACAGAGATCCAATTCACGACGGTGTCCCAGTTCATGACCAGCAGCACAATCGCCGCGATCAGGGCCATCACAGCAACAACTATCCAGACCAGAGGGAAACCGTAAAGTGACGTGTTGAGGAGCCATTGGACAACCGTCCACGCCTTGATCACGTCGATGATGGTCTTGATGACCGTGAACGCTGTCATGGCCGCTGAGACCGCCCAGATCAGGCCAGCGAACGCCGCCAGCGCCAACACCACAGGGCCAAGGGTTGGCGCCCATTCCTTCAGGTTGTCGATGATCGGCTGCAGGGTCGGGAGCATCTTCTCACCGATGGCCGACATGGACTGTTCCGCGCTGCGCTGGAAACTCGCCCAGCCGCCCTTCGCGGACCCACCAAGAGTGTCGTCCAGTTCGGCCGCTTTGCCTTCCATGGAGTCGAAACCGTCACCCATGGGGTCGATGCTGTTCAGGAACTTCGGGATCTCGTTGACCGACAGGTCCTCAAGCGGTGTCCCGAAGAGGGCCAGCGCAGCCTGGGACTGCGCAACAGGGTCTGTCATTCCGGTCAGGCCTTGGATGATGTCATTGAAAGCTGTCTTGGCGGTGTCGCCACCGGCCAGAAGCTTCTCCGTCATGCCCTTCTGGTCCATGCCGAGGGCCTTGTACGCACCACCGGTGGCCGTGGACATGTCCGTTGCCCGGATCGTGAACTCTTTCAGAGCGTCACCGGTCTTGTCGATGCCGTACATGCCCTTTTCGGAGGACCGGACCAGCAACCCCATGGCGTCTTCACCCTTGATACCAAGGGTGGACATAAACGGGGCGTACTCGTCCACGGCGTCCATGATGTCTTCGCGGACGTTCTTCGGGACCATTTGCAAGGTGCCAGCCAGCAGGTCCGCTGCCTGTTTGGCGTCTTTCGCGATCCCGGAAGTGATCATCTGCCCGGCCACTTGCGCGGTCCGGCCAGCGTCGAGCTCGAAAGCGGACGCGAGGTTCAGGACGTCCTTCGTGACAGCCTGGATGTCTTCGGAGGATTTGTTCTTCATGCCCCGGATGGAGGACATAACGCCTTCGACGGCGCCGTTGACCTCTTCGAGGGAGGAGCCGTAGTTGTCAGCGTAGAGCTTCCCCGCGGCGGTGCCTGCGGTGGCGGACTGTTCTTTGGTCAGGCCCAGTGAGGCGGCCATCTTCTTGTTCAGGACCTCAGTGTCAGCAGCGGACATCAGACCCGACGTCAAAGCCGTGGCAGCGGCAACGCCTGCAGCCGCGCCGGCTACCTGCCACTTCTTCGAGCCCAGCTTGTCGAACGCGGAACCGATCGCCTTCTCGAACGGTCCCGCGTCGAGGTCGAGGTATCCCGTCAGTTCACCAATCGAAAGTGCCAAGACGGGCCTCCTATGTAGTTATGTGCCGTGCTTGCCGGTCTTCTTGGGTGGGAAAAGCTTCCGCTGCAGCCTTGACTCAACGGACAGCAACCCGGAGATCCGGACGGCCAGCCACCGCCACGTCCGCCGCTTCAGTATCCCGGAATCAATATCGATCCCGGCGTCCTGCAAGTCGGCTTCGATGAGGTTCCAGTGGGTGAGTATCTTCGCCCAGGTCAGGCCCCCGGTTTCGGCGTGGCCTTCCGGGTAGTCGTACCACTCCGAGAGGCCCGTTTCTGGGTCGAATTCTCCGCGCCCGTACGGGTCCGGGTCTCCGTTCGGCGCGCCGCCCTGTTCGGCGCTGGTGCTTTTCCCCCCGACGCCCAATACGCTGCAGCGAAGGTGTCACCGTAGACGGCGTGGAAGATGACATACAGGGCCGAGAGTTTGAGCTGAGCAAACTTCACCCCGTCAGCCATCATCAGATCGTGGGCGGGGCCGAGGGCCTCCCGGTAGAGGTCCTTCTCCGCTGCGTCGTTGAGTACTTCCTCATCATCAGCGGACGGGCTGTATTCCGCGCCAGCATCAGAGGCCTTCTTAGCCTCAGCGGCTACTTCCATGAGTGCCTGGAAGCGAAGGCCGAGCTCAGCGCTAATAGACTCAACTTCGTACACTTTGCCGCGGATCGGCAGTTTGTGGGTGTCGTTGAGGACATCCTGCAGGTCTTTCAATGCCATTATGGTCTCCAAGGTTTTTCCAAGGGGTGTGGTGGTGACCGTGCCCGCCCGCCCTTGGAAACGGGCGGGCACGGGGTCTATTAGTTGCGGGTGAACGACACGGCAGGGGCGGACGTGTAGCCGGTACCACCGTTGGTGACATCGACGTCGACAACCTTGCCGCCAGCCACGGAGGCCGTTGCAACCGCACCGGTACCGCCGCCACCAGTGAATACCACTGTCGGGGCCACGGTGTAGCCGGTACCACCGTTGGTGACCTGCACGCCCGTGATCGCGGATCCCGTGCGCAACGCAGTGGCGGTAGCGTTCAGGTTGGCCGGGACCGTGGAGGTGTAATCTTCCAACCCGCCGCGGCCGGTCAGGGTGAACCCTTCGGTCTGCAGGTCGGTCTTCGGACCACCATTCGCGGACGTCGAAGCGTCAGCAAGGCCCTTCTTACCGGCGCCGCTGATCTTGTTGTACGCCCGCCAGTGAACGAAACCAGCCTCAAGCGCACCTTGGCCAGCGGTGCGGATGATCTCCTGTCCGGGATCGGATGGGTACCCGCCACGGGGGAGCTTGTACGTGCCCTCCAGTGTGTAAGAGAGGCCGGTGGCGATCTGGGAACCCCACTCGTCGCCGTCGTAGTCGCCGTCGTCTTCGAGGTTCTTCTCAGCGACCGGGGGAGTGAACTCGGTGATACCGCGAACCGAGACGTAGTCTGTCGGTTCCGTGCCGTCCGTGTAGGCGGCGACTTCAAGGGCCCAGTCAGAGAGCTTGCCGGGCGTGATGCTTGCTGTGGTCATGGTGTGCTCCTAGTCTTCCCGGTTGGGCCCGGGGCGGGTGAGTTGGATGTAGTAGTTGGATGTGGTCTCTAACCGGTTGTTGGCGTCCGGTCCGAGGTTCGCGCCGGACTGGTGCCAGATCCGGACAATGGGGATCCCGCCCCAGACAACGTTCCCGAGGTCGTGGAGGGTGTCGAAGCAGGCGTCCGAGATGTCCTTGCCAGATGCGCGGTCGTTGGGTTTGCCCCTTATGCGGAGCTGCACACCGACGATGGAGTCTGTGGTGGCGTCGTCCTGGACGGGGTAGGCGTTGATGGCGATGGCCTTGTCAGGGGCTTGGGGGAGGACGTCGGAGACGATCAGGACATCAGTGGTGGTGGCGCCGCTGGTTTTGCCGATGCCGGCGGCCACCAGACAGGCTGCTGTTTGTTCGATCAGGGTTTTATTGAAGCCCATCTACAGTTCCCCCTTGATCGCCTTGGCGATGATCTTGCCCACCGTGTCCGCTTCGGCGTTGAACGCGTTCTCCAAGTACTTCGGCTCCCTGCCCGAGTCATGCTGAAGGTGCATGTCCTCGTGCTGCTTGACCGCGTACGGGGTGTCATAGGAGACAGCACCGCGCAGCTTCTTCTCATCAACGGATGCCACCCCGGAACGTGTCAGGGTGCCTTCCTCGATGGGAACGCGTTTGTTCGCTTCCCCAAGGACATGTTCACCGGCGAGCGCTAGCCCGCGTGCGGCGCCCTTCTTAGACCGGATCAGCACGTTCTTGTTCGGTTTGAACGCCCAGGACTTGCCCATCAGGTCAGCACGATCTGCAGATGGTCCGGCAGGCCCAGTGTCCCGGAGTCCGCGTCACCGCAACTGATCACGGTGGCGTCCCGGTCCGGGAGGTGCACGATGGACTCCGGCACGAACTTGGGCTTGTGGGTTTTGTCGAACACCCACAGAGTCGTTTCGGACACCACCTGATCGCCGCCCGCCGAGCGGACGAGTTTGCGGGTGTCGTCCTTGAAGCACGGGACTGGGCCCGACGTCGGCGCGTACTCAGTGCCGAACATGCCTTCACCGGTCCACGTGTCCACCGTGACCGTGTGCTGAAGGAACTCATCGAACTCACTCACAGGATCACCACCTCACCGCCGAGAAGCTCAGCATCCGCAAGGATGTACCAAGCCTCCGGGCTCAGCGTCCCGGCAGCGTCGGCCCGTGCCTGCGCTGTGGACACGTAAGTGCTGTACTGGATCGACGCCCCACCAATGGATTTTGAGGCCGCTAGAGGGGCAACACCGCCCGCACCAAGGGAAGGGTCAATGTTCTGATCCACCCAGAACTTCACCTGAGCGCATGTGGCGTCACGGAACGCGTCCCGCACCATAGGAACGGAAGGGTAACCTTCACTGTCGGTGGCGTACACGGCCGCCCTGGTTTCCTGCCTGACGAGCCCAGATGCGGAGCGGAGGAGGCTTGCAGCGTTGACCACCAGCGGGGACCCGTCACCGATCCAGTCCTGCACTTCGGCTTCGGTTGCGTAGATTCTCACTGCAAGCCCCTCCCGCTTTATTCGGTCTTCTCAGTGAACAGGTCGCGGATCTGCCGCTGGCCGAGGCCTTCGAGCTCCTCCGGGGTCTTGCCCTGGGTGAGTGCGTACTCGTGCCACACCTCAGTGGAGGCGTTCCCCGCGGGTGCTTCCACGCCAGTGACAGGTTCACCGTTGGTGGACTGTTCGGTGTGTGCGGTTTCGGAGGCGTCCTGCTTGTCCGTGTCATCAACATGGACGTCGCCGGCCTTCACCGGGCGGACACCCTGCGATGCGTGGATCTCCGGAGAGACCACATTCGGGCCGTGAGGGTTACCCTCGTCGCCGAGCTTGCCCGCGTTCGTCGGGGCGAGGAAGTCACCGGGCTTGGGATCCACGGCAGCATCCCGCAACGGGGTGCCGATCTGCTCCAGCGTCTGCACGCGTGGATCAGCCGGGGCCGGTACCTCCGGGACCTCAGCTTCGTGGTCGATGCCGTACCCGGCGCCGATCAGGTACTGGCGGACACCGGTAGGCAGCTTCTCAACTTCCGCGGTGCCGTTCTTGAACTCCAACACGGTATCGCCGTATCGGTCCGTGGCCGTGTAATCCTTGGCTGGTGCGTTGATCTTCATGATGCCCTCCCTGGGCGGTTGGGTTGGTGCGGGCCACGGGTGAGGCGGCCCGCACCAGTCAACGGGGTGGTTAGGCGACCTTGATGTTGCGGAACACGCCCGCAGCCTTGGTCTTCTTCAGCACCACAGCGGCCGGGCCGAGCTCAGCCTCACCGGTCTTCACAGCACCAGCGGTGGTGAAGTCCGGCAGCCAGTTACGGACCAGCGGGCCGGGAGTGGACACGGCGTGGAAGCCGTCCAGGCCGAAGCGGACCGCGTACAGGTCACCAAGGCCGGTGATGTTGCCGCCAGCACCGCCGCCGTCAGCGTCACGGGTTGCCGTGGTCAGGACGTCAGTGTTGGAGCCGTCCTTGGTGCCCGGGTCGATCAGCGGGATGCCGTTGTACGCGTTGACCAAGCGCCCGAAAGCGTCCGTGGTCTTCTCGTACTGGTCAGCCCACATCGCTAGGCGCTTGAACATGGACAGGACCTTCTTGGGTCCGTAGATCGCGTCCGGGCGTTCGTCCAGCAGGGACAGCCACGCGTCAATCTGTTCGATTTCCGCGATGGCCTCAGCCTTCGTGTCCACCGTGGTCCAGTCACGGTAGCCCGTGGTGGTGCCGTTGGACAGGGGCAGGTACTCGGTGGTGGTGCCGGTGAGGACCTTGTTCAGGCCGTCGAAGCCGTTGGCGTCCACAGCGGTGTCACCGTTGAACACGGCGTCGTTGAACTTAGCCGAGGTGGCCTTCAGCAGTTCCCGCATCTGGAACGTGGTCTCACGCGCCTGGCCGACAGCGTCAAGGACACGGTCGATCTGGAACGAACCACCAAGCGGCTTGAGGTCCACCGAGGCGCGGACCTTCGTCGCTTCGGTGGGCGTGTACTCGGAGTTGATCGCACGGAACGCGGCGCCACGCTGGGTGAGCTGCCGAGTGTACGTGTAGGTGAGGGTCGCGCCCCCACCAGCGGGAGAGACCGCGTCATCGAACGTGAGACGGTTCATGATGTCGTTGGACTTCTGGAACTCATCGATGATCTGGATATCGACGGCGTCAGTGACGTTGAGCTTCGCCTGGGCGAGTGTTACGGGCATTGCATGCTCCTAAGGGGTTAGCGGGCCATCTTCTTGGTGATGGCTTCTTCGAGGGTGGTTGGTTGCTTTGCGCCCTCTCCGGACCCGCCGGTGAAGTCTGCGCCACTCTGTCCGGCCGCCCGGGCCAGTCGGAGTTTGGGGTTGCCATCCAGTTCGGCTTTCACAAGAGCGTCCAGCTTGCTTGTGAAGTCCTTGGCGGATGGGTCTAGCTCTTTGAGGCTGCCCTTGCGGGCCAGCACTGCATCGAGCAAGTCTGCGTCGGCGCCCGCTTTCGCGGCTGCCTTGTCCAGCGCACGCTCTATTTGGAGGGTGCGGATGGTGTCGTCCTTGGCTGTCAGCGCCTGGGTTAGGGCTTCAGCGGTCGGTTTCTCTTCGGGCTTGGCGTCCGGGTTGAGTGCTTTCTGGATGGCTGCGAGTGTCTTCGCGGCCATGCGCTCGTCCCCGTCAGCCTTGCGAAGGTCGGTGATGAGCTTCTGCGCGGCGGGTGGGAGGGACTCAACCTTGCCGTCCCACTCAGTGGTCTTGGGTGGTTCGTTGCCTGCCGGCGGTGTTGCTGGGGGAGTCTCACCAGCCGGGGGCGCGGCAGGAGGCGTCTCTCCGCCAGCCGGGGGAGTCTCGCCAGCGGGAGGTGTTTCCCCGCCCGCGTTGGCGTTCATCTGCGCGTCACCGAACTGTGCACGCCGGTAAGCGAACAAGGCCTCCAGCCCGCCCGGTGCGGTGAGGTCGATGCCGTGAATAGTGCGGTTCTTCTTCAAGGTGCCCTCCAAGGTGGCATGAAAAAAGCCACCGCGTGGGCAGTGGCTTGAATGGTTTGGTTTGTGGTCTATCGGGCTTTGAGGCTCGTCCTGTATGCCAAGTCTTTCCGGTCGTTGGCTTCACGCCAGTCCTTGAACTCAGCACGGGCCGCGCCTAGGTCAGCCTTCGCTTTCACCGCGGCTGGTCCGCCGATTTCGCGCATCATGATTTCTTTGCGCTTCAATGTGCGGATGTTCCGCTCAAGGTCGCGTTGGGTTTGGCGTAGCTCGTCGCCTGCAGGGTCTGCGGTGTCCCTTCCGGGTCCTTTGGTGATCCCGGGCAGGTAGATCGAGTGTGAGTGGCGGCAGTTCGGATGGTAAAGGCCATCACGTCTAGCCTGGGCCAGTGAAGCCATCACGGTCCGGCCGTCCTTGAGCTTGCCCGTAGTCCGGCCAGAGAGTGACAGCACCCGCCCCTCAAACGGGCGGCAGATCTTGCACTCTTCAGGTGCGTTGCTGACGATGACCGTGTCCACTCCGAGCTCTTGGATCCGGTCCGTGTGGCCTTGCAGCATCGCCTGAGCGGATGAGGTCCGGGCGGCCATCTCCGCATACGACGCCATCTCCCAGTTCCGGCCAGCGGCATCCCGGAATCCGGTGATGCCGTTCTTGGCGAGCCTCCCAAGGATCATCTGGGACGCTTCACGCCTCGTGACCGTTCCCAAAGTGGTTTGCGCGGCCACCTGAGTCACGACTTGCTGGTAAATGTCTGAGACTGCCCTGCGGATCTGGAAGCTCATCGGCTGCAACCGAGCCAGTGTCTCAGACACAATGGAAGACGCAGCACCGGTGGGCTGGACCTCAGCGAACGCGCCATGCTTCAAGCCAGCCGCTGTTAGCTCAGTACCGGCCGTGGCAACACCACGGTTGTACGCTAACCCAATTGCCCGCTCCACAGCGCCCGGGACGCCGTTCTGCAAGTCCAGAAGGATCGCAGCAACTTCCCTGTTCAATGCCTGGATGTTCAGGAGCTTCTGCTCAGCCCAGTCGGGCGCTTCCATTCCCTTCGCGATGGCCCGGGCGATGCGCTGCAACAACACGCTTTCGGCCTCCGAGAACATCTCTCGGAGTTCCTTCGCGAGCACAGCGGCATCATCCGGGCGTATCGCCATGGCCGAATCCTACTCTGTCGGGGTCAAGGAACGATCAAGGCCGGCACCGTCCACACCGAACTCTGTTGGGTCAGTCAACGCTCCAAGGTTGAAGTCCTCCCGGATACGCGCCACCTCTTCCTCAACCAGCGTGTCATCCCAGTCCGGGTTGCGTTTCCGCACCCGTTCCTCGATGGACGCGGACTGGCTGTTGTAGTCGAGCTGGTTTTGTTCGGCAACAGCCTTCGGGTCGTCCTGCACACCGTCCGGGAACTCCACCGATACTTCGAGTGGCTCAGCACCCCCAGCAGGGTAAAGGATCGCATCCATGGCCAAAGCCTTGCTGAGGATCTCCTCATCCGCTGGCTTCACACTCAGGATCTTCCGCTTCCGGGTGCTGTACGACAGTGCTTGCCGTGCAGCAACCTCCGTCGCCGTAATGGCTGCCCCGTCGTCCTGCAGCCCGAACGTGCCCGGGGAGTACCCTGCAGCGGCGAGGATGATCCTGCGGAAATGGTCGATGGCTTTGAGGAAGTCCTCTGTCCGGATGTCGAACTGGACGTTCTCAATGGCCATCTTCTCGGAGTTGGCCGAGGACGGTGCAGCCTTCACGGGGGTGAAGATGGCCCGGTCAAGGTCGAACCCTGCACCCATGCCAGCGCCGAGGTCGCGGAGCATGGACTCGCCAACGATCAGGCGGCCCTTGCCAAGGCGGATGTCACGCAGCCAGGACGAGTACAGCTCATCGAGCGCGTCGAGCTGCTGCTCGATGCCTTCAAGGTCACTGCGGCCGAGGTTCGCGCCCACGGGGTCATTACGCCAGAGCGCTGATGGCAGGATGTTCGGGACGTACACGACGTCCAGACCCTCAGTGAGAGTCGAAAGTGTGTTCCCGTCCGTCAGTTGTTCCACCATGGCCGGGGTTGTCAGCCACTCCATGGACTTGTGGTCATCGAAGCCCATCTGCTGGCCGAGGTTGTCCAGTGTGCCCCGGTAGATGCCGTGCATGACAACACCCACACCGGCCGCGTCAAGCTCGTGCCGTTCAACGTGCCGCCAGACCGTCTGCCCGGCTGCTTCCACGGTCCGCCAGAACGTCACCGCTTTGAGCTTGCCCCACTGGAACTCCGGGAACGCCATGTCAGCGTCCACCTTCGTGATGAACACGTGCTCACGGGTCGCGTCCCATGTGGCCCGCTTGTACACCCCACCCAACGCTGCGGAGATCTCCGCGGCGCTGATGCAGAGCTGCTCGAACCCGGGCCCGGCGATGAGGTCCAGGCGTTCCTGAGCCTTGTCCACGTTGGCGCCCTCAGTAGCGGGTACGACGACAGCCTTCGACGGTTCCGAATAGAGGAGGTTCGCCGCGGTCCGGCAGATCTCCTGCGCGAGCGAGACGTGGATGGTGTTCGTGTCTGCCTGCGGGGTTTCCTTGTTGCCGAGGAACCATGTGCGGATCTTTGCGAGGATGCCGCGCTGGTTGACCCCCTTGGCGTACATCGCACCCAGTGTGCTGATGTCGTTGGAGTACCACGATGAGTATTCCCGGAACTTGGGGAGGATGTGGTCGAGTTCTTTGGGCGGCCATGCGATGCCGTTGTCTGGCAGTGCCAAGATGGCCTCCTAAGTGGTGACGGGACCCCCGAAAGAGGTGCCAACGTTTCGGTCCACGGTCGCGCCGCAGTTGCAGTCAGACCATGTGCAGGTCTTGCTTGGGCAGTGTGGTTTGGCGGTGAGAGCGCCGAGGGGCTTACCGCAGGCAGGGCACTTCATCGGTGAGCACCACCCGTACGCACGATGCCATCCCATTTGGCGGCCTCAGCGTCTCCTTGCGATCGCTCTGGGGTGGAGATCTGGATGGGTATCTCTACCGTTCCGATCTCCCGCGGTTCGTCCGCGCCAACCTGAATCAGGACTTTCGCGAGGATGGTCTGAATGATTGCCATGTCTTCTCCAAGGGTTGTGCCAGGCCCCGGTTCGGTGCACTTCCCCGGGGTCCGGCGTTGCGCCGGTCTCGCCCAGCCGGCAGCTCTGGGTAAAGGCTACGCAGCCAAATCCACGTGAGGCCGCCAGTTCGTTTCCGTCGTCGCTACCGCGTACCGGAAAGCGTCAATGGAGTGGTCAGCTACTTTGATGGGCTGGTCGAGGCCCTTCTCAGTGGCTTTGGTATCCCATGAGTAGCCGGGCATTTCGCTGATGAGTCCGGTGCATCGTTCGCTGATGCGGAGCTTCCCCGCGTTCAGGAGTGATGAGACGGTTCGGATGCCGTACAGGACGTCATTCTCACCGTTGATGACGTTCCGTACACCGTCCTGATCCAGCTGGACCTTGAACGACGCCGCGGCGGGGTCCACGATCACCCATTCCGGGGTGAGTGACTGATTGCCTTGGATGGTGAGCCAGTCCTTGAGTGCTGCCGAGAGTTGACCGTCAGTGAGCCGGATTGATGCTTTGCGGGAGTCGTGCCGCCACTCATCGATCGCGTACAGCACACCGTCAGTGCCGAGGCCGAGGAGGACCGCGCTGGTGGCGTTCGTCGTTCCGTAGTCCACACCAACGCCGAGGACGTGCCGCATGGCCGGGAGCGAGTCATGTTTGACCACGTGCGTCTCAGGGTTCCACGAGTCGAACACGGCCCCGTCAGCGGCCACCCACTCAGCAAGAATGTACCTGCGGTAGAACAGCCCGCTGTAGGAACGTTTGGTGCGTTCCACATAGGCAGGGTCCAACGACTTGTTGTCATCCAGCAGGAACGTGTACCGGTGTAGGTCCAAAGCGTCCGCTGAAGGGTTGTGGCGGATCTTACCCTTACCGTCAATCCACAGCTTCGCCTTCGTCAGCCAGTTGACCAGCAACCAATGCGCAGGCCCCTCCGGGTTCGCGGTCAGCCACAGCTTCGCACCACGCACCGACAGGCGCGAGTACAACATGGAGAAGAACGACTCCGGAATGGTCGACGCCTCATCCACATAAGCGCCGGCCAACGTGAGGCCCTGGATCTTCGTGCGGGACGCTTCGTTGTTCGCCCCGTAGATGTGAATCTCACGGCCAATGATCGTCACGGTACCGGTGCCGTAGTTGATCTTGATCCGGTCACGCCCCATGAGCTCCTGCAAGGGGAGGATGAGGTTGTTGATAACGGTCCGCTCAGTACGGCCAACCATCGCCAATGCACCATCGGGGCCCTTACGTGTGAAGGACACCCAGTCCAGCAGTGATGTGAAGGTCTTCGATGAACGGACCGAACCTTCGTACGCCTCAATGGAGAGCGACGGGTTTTGCAACGCCAACAGCGCTTTACCCTGCAGGGGGAGGATCTCCACGTAAACCTCCGGTCATCATGCCCAACCACTGGTCCACGGCTGCAGCGGATTCGCTGTTGTCAGCGTCAAGCTTCACGAGTGCAACGTGCTTGTCCATGAATACGCCATACACGGTGGCGAGGTCTCTGAGGTTGAGCTCTGATGATTCGGCCAGGATACGGCGGAGCGCTTGTTGGGCTTCCTTCGCGACTTGCAGCGCATCACCGGCGAGTGAAGCCCGGAGCGCTTTAGCGTCTATCTGTTTGACCTCAGTAGCCTTTTTGGTCATTGACCGGTCAAAGAGCAACCCGGCAGCACGGCACACGTTCGTGACGGTGCCGGCGGACACCCCAACCTTGCGGGCTATCTCGTTCCGGCTGACGTTCTGCCCGTGGAGGGCGACAATCTGTTGCTTCTGGTCTTCGGTGAGGGGCGCAGGCACAAGTGGTTGTCACCCCTTTTCTTTGGTAAGTGTTTGGACAGGTACTGGCTCGCCCCGCGTTTTAGGTATTTGGCCGGGGGTGTTCACTGTCTCGCGGGCTGGGGCGGCTTTGCACCGCCGACGACCGTAGTCGCCCTGATTTATCCAGCCCTTTTGTGTCTATGCTGCGTCTGCGTCACTATGCGTGAAGAGTTTTGCACGCAAGGCAGAGGCAGCCGCCGTAGCTTCAGACAGGTCGGTGAAGTCGCCGCCTTTGTAACGCTTCCCGTTGTGGCCAACAGTGACGATCCACTTGTTGGACAACCTGTTCCAGGACACGCCGCGGACGCCAGACTTGGAGTTGGCGTTCGCGCCTGCCCGGTTCTCAGAGTTCTGCTTGGCAGTCACTGGCCGAAGATGGTCTGGGTTGACGCAGGCTTCAACATGACAGGTATGGTCCAGGCGCATCCCATTGGGGACAGGGCCCTTGATGAGTTGGTAAGCGATCCGGTGCGCTTTACGCATGATCTGCTTGCCATCTTGGACCAACCGGAACATGCCGTATTTCCGGACAAGGGCAGCCTGCCATAACCAGCAGCCGTCCGTCTTTTCGACTTTGGACCAGAACCTTGCGATGTCAGAAGGCGTCAGTGCTATCGTTTCCATATCGACTCCTCGAAAGTCGGTCACGCTCCCGGATGCTTGCAGGCATCGCGGGAGCTCCTTGATTAAAATGGTTGAGGCCCGGATCTGCTGGGGGAGCTGTCCGGGCCTCAAGTCTTCGCGTGCGCGAGTGGCTTTACTGGCACTTCTCGCAACTTAGCTAAGAACAACGTTACAGCCTGTAGGGAAAATGTCCAGCATATTCCCTATTACTCCCTAGCGTGTCCCGTGGCTAAGCCATGGACCTACACCGAGCATTGTGTGATCCATAGCTGCGTGTTCCCATCGCTTTGATGCCCTGGAGGCAAGCAGTGCGAGTATCCCGCAGACGATGCCGAGCGCCAGATAGATGAACACGCCAGTCCACGAGTCAGGGAAGATGAACATGGCAACGATGAGAAGGCCCGAGGTGGAGCCGAGGGCCCAACTGGCTGTCTTGGACTTCTCTGCCTTGCGGTGGGCCGCGTCAGCCTTGCCGAATGAATCCAGTTGCTGAGCGAACACGGCGTTATGCCGGTCCAGATGCTCCTTCGCGGGGCCACTCTTACTGCTGGTGGGGACCTCCGGAGTGAAGTCCCAGCACACAAAGCATGTGTGGTCACCGAACTCACCGAACAGATCCTCAAACGTGTAGAAGCTACTCATGCTGCGATCCTCATTCGTCGTTCTTCCTGTGCTGCGATTGATCGGTGCCAGAGGTTCCGCACCTTGCGGATCTGGTACACCGGGCGACCGTCGCCGTTGGTGCCGAGTGCGACGAGCTTGCCGCGGTTCACCCACTGGCGGATGGTTCCTTGCTTGAGTGCCTGGTTCGTTACTGGGTCGGAGAGGATACGGGACATTTCGGATGCTGTGGCCCAAGCCCTTATGGCTGCGTCAACGGCTCGTTCCCGCCATTCGGTCACGTCCCACACCACGTAGCAGGTTGGGCACTTCGCCTCCAGTTTCCCTTCCGGTGCGTAGACGGGCGTCTCACATGCCGCGCCTTCCATGACTGTGGGGCAGATACCGGCGAACACACGCCGCGCATTACGGTCCGTGGCCCGCCGGCAGTCGTTCAACGCGTCCCGGAGTTCCTGCTTCAACACTGGCGCCCAATCCTGCTCACGTACCTCCCGGATATGTGAGATCAGTACGTTCGCTGCCTTGACGGCGTGCGGTTGGGTGTGGCCGATGGCCCGGGCCCATCCGGTGAGGATGACGTTGAGGGTGCGGCCGGTGTCGTAGGCGCGGGAGTTCGTTGGCTCCGATGGGGACGAGTGTCCGGAGGTGCCCACGGAGCCGTTGCCGACGTCTTGGCGGGCAGCTGATGCCCAGATCGCTTCCACCGTTGATTCGACGTCTTGGAGGTCGGTTTCGAGTTGTTCTGTGCATCGGGTGCAGAGGTGCTGCCCGTCGCCTGTTACCCCGTCACATGCGCCACAAGTCATGCTTCTATTTTAACAGCAAAACTCCCTATAATTCCCTGTTTTTGGGCATGTTGCAAGGGGTTTATGCTGCGAGTTGTTCGGCTCCGGTGCACCCGCATTTGCTTGCACCATCCGTGGTTCTGTCGTGGATCACTGCCCCGCACCTCAGCCAGGTTCCGTCCTTCCCGTGGTGGTGGCTGCAAGCTGGGCAGTAGTACATGATGGCTCCTTCGCCTATCGCTGGGACTTCTTTGGCCGTGGTTTACGCTGGCTTTGCGCTTTCCTTGTGGCCTTGGGTGGGGGCTTGAGCCAACTCCGGTCGATGTGGTGGTGGCAGCGGAATCCCACGCTGATGCGTTCTGCCCTTGCTTCACTGCCTCTGCAGTCCGGGCATGGGTAGTCGAGTTTCACCTCTGGCCGCTTTTCCAAGCACTCCGGGCACCACCCGCAAATCATGTTCACTGGTGGTCGTTCCTTTCGTACTCGTCCGCGAGTTCCTGCTCCGGGGCTGGGCCGAACGCGTAGTCCATAGCGTCTTCCTCGGTGTCGAAGTGGAACCCGTGACCGGCGATGTAGATCCCTCCCGGCTTCGCTGCCCGCCAGGCTGTGCCTTCACCGAAGATGCTGATCGCGGACGTCCGGACCTTCTCCACATGCGGGACATCGCAGCGGCAATGGGTGACGCTCATAGCTGCAGCTCCATCTGATTCGGGTCCGGTTCAGGCCTGCATTCTGGGTCGTCATCTACTGTGACGCTGAAACGCACACCAGCGCGGCCTTTGTCCGGGTCGTCCCACCATGTGTAAATCGGCCTGCCCTCGTCCCATCCGCCAAGGTGACGCGTCCGCCAAACCCTTTCCCCCTGCTCTGCCACGTCAAGATGCCAGCCGCTGCTGTAGTACTCTGCCGTGACTTCGTCAGCCGCACGGAGTGCAACGGTTCGGGCGAAATCCACATCGTGCGTTCCGAAGACCACAATGTCGGTTATCTCATCCTCGTTGCCCCATGTCTCAGTGGTGATCTTCCGAGGCTGGTAAGCGGTCCCGTTCGGCCTAGTGATCGTGGGGAGCTTGATCCCGCTCATGTCCGCCCCTCGATCCCGTGCGACTGGGCGTTGTGTTCAGCGGCCATGGTGGGCAGGTAGTCGGCGTACGTTGAGGTTTCGAGGGTCCAGCCCCACTCGATTCCACACTCCCAGCATTCGACCATGAGCCTCGGCTTGCCGTCGTCGTAGCTTGGCGGCACGTAGGGGACAATTCTGGCGCTCATGCCTGCCCCTCATGAAGAACCGTCGCGGGGAGGGCGAGGCTGCTGGCTGGTGCCGATCCTTCGTAGCCGAAGCAGTATGCCCGCCCGTTGATGACGTTGGCGATGGTGCCCGCTGCCGTCCGTACAACAACCATGTGCAGCGCATCCAACTCGGCCACGGTGGTGATGGTGCGCGGCTTCCGGAACTGGTCAACGAACGCGAATAGCTCGGCCCAGTCCATAACAGCGTTCTCGCCGGTAACCTCCACGCCAACTCGCTGCGATGGGAGGTATGCAGTGAGCTTGATGGACCCATGCCCGGCCTCGTGCTGGATGGTGAGCTGTTCCTGCTGGCTCATTGTGTTCCTTCCTGGTTTGTGGTGTCAGCCCCCAAAGCGGCGGCAAGGGTCGTGACCGTCGGGCAGGGCCATTGCTCGCCGTCATCGATGCAGTGGTGGCCGCTGTACTTGTATCCGCTCGCCCATGGTTCAACAGCCCGGTAAGACTCGATGTGGTCTGCTGCGATCGCTTCAATGGCGGCGAGTAGGGCGGGTACTTTGTCGGCTAGGGCTTCGAGATGACTGACGTAGGACGGGTGTTTGACCGTTGTCCAATGGACCGCCCTCGGGTGACCGTTGCTAACGAGGGTTGTCTCCGCGTCAGCACACCGCGACTCTTGCCGTTGGTAGCTTCCGTCTTCGACCATCGACTCACGCCGTGACACGCGTTCCCGGATGGGTGCCAGGAGTGCCCGCAAATCAGTCATCAGAGTGGTCCTTTGCTGCATCGGGAACGTATCGGACTTGCTGGGCCATGGTGAAGTGAGTGGCTGGGTCATCGTTGGAGCGGACTGCGAACCAGTGCCCGTGCCATTCGCCTTCGTTGTCGCATCCCCAACCGTCCCATTGGGAGCAATTCTTGATGCGGGGGCGGTAGATCATGTGGTGCTCGGTTACCTCTACCTCGTATCCGGGGCACTTGCCGTGCGCCCATTCGTGAGCGGCCTCCACCTCGAACGGGTCCAAGTTGTGCCCCTGCATGAGAAGTGCCGCGCCTTCCTCGGTTTGGATGCTGGCGGGGTATGTCACCTTGCTCATTTGGTGGGTTCCTTGGTTGTGAGTAGTTGGGTGAGTTGTTCCGGGGGGAGGTTGCGGAGTTTCGCGGCAAGACGTTCCGGGAGAGTTTCGAGAGCTTCAGCGGTCGTCATGCCACTGCCTCCGCTGGGGCCTTGGTATACCCGTCGCCGTAGCAAGTGCGGCAGAAGTCAGCGCCCCGATAACAACGCGGTGCCCGGCAACGTCCACCTGAGCGGCGGCCAGTTCCCTTGCACTTGCCGCATTCCGTTCCGCGCCCGGTTGAGTCGCAGGCCTTGCAGGCGATCCCAGCGTTGAGTACGCGCCTCATCTCGGCGTAGGTCCGTGTCGCCATCCCGTCAGTGCGGGTGTCCATCTCGTGGCGTAGGAGCTCCACGAGGTTGTCCCATTCGGGCAGCAGCCGGTCCCACTGGATGGAGCGGCCAGCCATGCGGGATCTCAACTGGTCAGTGGTCAGTTGTCGTCCCTCGCAGTACTTGATGCAGCGGAGCAAGTCGCTTGGATCGTGTGGGTGGTCAGTCCCTCCGCCAGCTATTGCTTGGGCTGACAGCCCCATCTGGGAACCCCAACCCCAGTTCATTCGTCTGCCCCGCAACGGCAGTGTTCTTCCTCTTCCGGGAACGCGGCCAGGATCTCCCGCACCTCCGTATGAGTCACAACCCCGTGACCACTGTTCGCACGGTCCTCAAGGTGTTTACGTAACGCGCTCATGCCTTCACGTCCTCAAGGTTCCAGAGGCCCAGCTTTCCTTTGGCGGGGAACGGGACCTCAACGGGCTTCGGGTCTGCGAGCACCCAGTGATGGTGGCCAGGCATTGCCCATTCGGAGCATGTGCCGCTCTTGCTGAACTTGTGGCAGTCGTCCGCGTGGTGGCAGTCGGTGACGTCCACTGTGCCGATGACCATGCCAGCCAGAAACTCGTCAAATGAGTCCGGCAGTGACTGGATGCCGATAGTGTCAATTGCTTCATCCGCCCAGCCCTTGCCAGCGTGGATGTACAGCCTTCCGCGGTGCTTCGTCGGACGGGAACGGTTCTCAACGTCCTTGCCGCCGTGGATGATGGCCCAAGCCCATGGCTGCTTTACAGTGAGCGCTTTCATGCTGCTTTCTCCTGCTCCACGAGTTGTTTCGCGTCCCGCACAGCCTCACGCAACACCGTGTAGTTCTCTGGGGTTTCCGGGATAGCCTCCACAGCAGCGAGCACTGTCGCCGCCGTCATCCGGGCACTCACGACTGCACCTCAACCGGCTGCATAGCCAGTTCATCCGTGACGGTGTGATGCCACTCGGTGACGCCACGCCAGATAACCGTGGCATCAAGCCCAGCCGCACGCATGTTCTTCGCTACCAACTCGGCCGCGTCACGGTCCTTGGAAGCATCACAACCCCACGGGCTCTTGACGCCCCACTCGGTCTTGAAGTCGCTCATGCCGCGTCCTCCAGTCGGCACTCATACTGCAGACCCTCCGGGGGCACACCACGACGACGACGCGCCGCCATGTACGCCTCCACCCCAGCAAGATTGTTCTGGTGCTGCGCTTCCTTCGCATCGAAAGACGCCTGCATAGGCTTCCCGCGGCGCTTCCGGCCACTGCACGTAGCACACAGACCACCAGTGCCCCGCGCCCGCGTGTCCGGGTAATCCTGCAGGGTGGCTTTCGATGAACGGGTGGGGACCCTGCAGTCAGGGTTCGCGCACGGGACGATACCTCTTGACGGCCTCATGCCCGGACCTCCAAGACCTTGTCCAGTGAGATCCTGGACTGTGACTGTGGGCGGCCGATCGTGACGGTCACGCCGTTCACGCGCTGCACCATGTCCCAGCCCATCTCGGTCCGGACTACCCGTGCGGCCTCCAGCTCGGCGCGGGTGAACGGTAGTGGGCGGCGCTTGTCCAAGTACTCAAGACGGTTCTCCAGCAACGCGATTTCCGCGCCGATGGTCACGACCTTGTCAGCCCGTTTCGCGTCCTCATCGAGGCGTCCCCAGCGCCGTTCACCGGATACGTTCACGGTGGCGTTGTCGGCCGGTACGGGCCCGGGCTTCGGGGTGTCTGCGAGGCGTTTCTTCGCGTTGCCCAGCAGCCGCTGGACCGTGTCGTAATCCTTCGCCCATGCGAGGTGTTGCGGGGAGTCTTCACCCGCGTAAGGCCATGCGGCCTGAGTGGTGCTTGCTAGAGTTGAAGTCATCGGGAGCCCTCATCTTCCGGTATCGCCGCCCGGACCCTTCACAGTCCGGGCGGCTTCTTTGTCGATACCTTCAGCCTACTCTGAGTTTCCCTATTTTTCCAGCTAATTCCCTATTACAACCCCAATTTCTTTATCCAAAGAGGCCATGGTAGGGAAACTAGGGAAGCTCCCGAACCGTCAACGTCATCCTCTTCCGGCACCCCTTCTCATACACGATCACCGGCATAGGCTTCACCATGAACTCCGGAGTGTCATCCGGAACGATCTGGTAATCATGAGGTTTCCGGGTGGACGACAACGCATCACAGAGCGGCTTCAACGTCCACGCCAGGTTGTCCACGTCCCGGGCGATCCTGTCCGGAACGTGCCACGTCAACAACACCTCACACCGGCCAAGCTTCGGGATCTTCGCATTCCGTGCCAGCACCCCCGCAGCAGTCCTGGCACTGGACACCTTCGAAGCGTGCGCGTACCGGTTCCCATACCCGCCGTTCGGCTTCACCGGAGGAGTCGCCCACGGCAGCTCCAACACCCACTCACGCATCCTGAGCCACCACCACAGCCTCCAACGCCTGCCACGCCTCAGGAGCCCGCCCAGCAACCCACACCAACCTGCGCAGCAACTCCCGATCATCCACACCCAGCTTGGCCGCCGCCCGCTCCAGCATCGCCTCATGCACAATGTCAAACCGGTGAACCCGCGTCCCCTTACGACGACTCATCAGAAACTCACCCCGCTCATTCCAAGGAACTCTCGTCGTTGCTGCGGACCAACCGTGTCCCCGGTCCACGGGAACGCCCCCGCCCGGTACATCGTCTTCGGCCATGCACGGCCCGTCTCACGGTCACCACGCCACCGCACAACATCAGCCACGGCCTTATCTTCATCGGCCGGCGCCAACCCGAAACCGAACTCAGGCCAACCCATCAACGCTGCCGAACCACGCGGGGCCAGGTCACGCTGCCCGTTGGACATCTTCGGTGAGTGCGCCTCGATGATCAGCACCAAACCACGATCCCGGAGCGAATCGAGTGCTGCGATCACCGGGGCTGCCTCCTCGTCGTTCTTCAACGCCGTAGGGGACAGCTTGTAAATCGGGCCGATGCACAGAATCTCCGGCTGGTGCTCATCCACGAGCCGATGCACAAGGCCAAGGTCTTTGTCCTTGCGGATGTCCATCCGGCCCTGACAGTGGATGTGCAAGTTCTCCCGTGGGGACACGCTGCCATGCTGCGCGGCTGTGGCGGCCATCCTGGACGTCTGCCGCTGCCACTGCTTCACGGAGTTCTCCACATCCACCACAAGGCCCTTCACGGGGCGTATGTGGTCCAGCGTGGTCGGGTGGACCCCGGCAGCCGCACAAATCGCAAGTTGCCGGATCCACGTCGTTTTGCCCATGCCCTCGTACCCGGTCACCACAAGACGGTCACCACGCTCCAACAGGCCCGGGATCACCCAGTCTTCCACCGTGTCCGGAAGGTCCAAGATCTCCCCAAGCGACAACGCCCGGATAGTCGCATCAGTGGAGTTATCCCGGATGCCCTTCAACGCCTCCAGCATCTCGGCCATGGTCTGCGCCGTAGGGACCTCAGCATTCGAAAGGCTCTGCGTGAACCGTGACGCGGCCATGGACATCCGCCGGCGGGTAGCTATCTCCTTCACCTCCCGCGCATAAAACGCGGTGGACTCAGCAGAGCCCGCCAACCCCATCCAGTCGTGAAGGTCAGTGATCTGGACGTTCTTCACACCAGCCTTCGTCGCACGAGTCCACACCGTGAACGGCTCCACGAACTCCCCAGCCTTGTGAGTCTGGACAATCGCACGGAACACCTCAGCCATGTCCATGGACCGGAAGTCATCCGGCGCCAACACCTCAGACGCGAACCGGATCGCATCCGATGCCAGCATGCACGCCCCGATTACCAGCGTCTCCGGATCAACCCCCGCGTTCACTGGTTCGCCCATGCGTACTGAGCCGGGACATTCCGAACCGGGGCGGCCTGCTGCTTCGGCGCGTTCCACTTCTCCTGGTTACGCATCCACGTCTGCCACGCCCGGGACCAGTCCTTCATCACCGAGCCCTTAGCGATGTGGTGATCAATGAACTGGGCCGTCTCCAACTTCACGTCCACGTTGGGTGTGTTCTTCCTTGCCCAGGCAAGCATGAGCTCTGTAGGAACGAACCCGTCATTGAGGCGTGAGCCCTTGGGGTTATCTTTTTGGGGTATATGGGGTTGTGTGCCAATAGGTGGCACGGCGGTGGGCGTATTTGGCACGGCGGAAACACCACCAGTGTCACGCCGTGCCAAATTGTCACTGTGACAAACTGACACACCGGGAAGGGCGTAAACCGTCGTCTGATACTCGCCCTGACGCCCCTCCTTAGCGACCTCCCCAAGCTCCACCAGAGAGTCAATGGAACGCCACACGGTACGCACCGACAAACCTGTCATACGGGCAATGGAAGGGGCAGACTGGAACGACTGCCCACCCTCACGATTCGCCGCGTCAGCGATAGCCAACAACACCAGACGGTCACTGCCCTTAGCCTTCGAGTGCTCCCACACCCACGACGTTGCTTGAACGCTCACTTAGAACATCGCCTCCGTTTTGAACTCGTCCACAGCCACGACAGGGATCGGGACGATGCTTTGCATCTGGGGTGCCTCCAACTGGTGCGTGGCGTGCCCTGCGAGGCTCACACCAGCGCAGTGATACGACCACAGTCGGGGAAGGTTAGCGGCGATCTCAGCAAGCCCTGGGGCTTCCTCCGGGCGTAGGAAGAACCCTTCCTTACTCACCCGTGCCAACACCGTCGTGCCGTGCTTACGGGACAACCACATCCACCTGAGGGAGTTATCCACGGAGCCGTGAAGGATCGCCACAGTGTCATCAAGAACGGTCATGCTGCCACCTCTGCTAGTACGCGGGCGGCAACATACTGGGCCACTGGGACGGTTACGGCATTTCCGCATTGCTTGTATCGCTGGGTGTCACTGCCGACCGTCCAACCGTCCGGGAAGCCCTGCAGGCGTTCGAACTCGGTCGGCGTCAGTCGCCGGATGGTGGACTCAATCTGGATCTTGGGCACTTCAGCGCCTCCAGTGGTCGCTCCGCCGGTGGAGATTGTCGGAGACAGCCCGGATGGGTCGTAAAGGCGCTGGGACTGGCTGCGGTTCCCAGTGAGTTCCAGGATTGTCATGCCGCTGTGGTTGCCGCCTGAGTTGCCTCCTGCGGTGAGTGTTCGAGCAACTGCGGTTTCTGTTGTGAGGCCGACTGTTGAATACGGGTTACCCGATCGTGGGGCAGGAAATACTTGGGGTCTGGGTGTTCCTCCAAGATTTCCGACAAGGTACAAGCGTTCTCGTGACTGGGGAACGCCGTAATCCTTGCTGTTGAGTACCTGCCACTGGACGTCATACCCCAGTTCATCAAGGGTCCGGAGGATGGTTCGGAAAGTCTGCCCCCCCTTGTGACTAAGGAGTCCTTTGACGTTTTCGAGGATGAAGAATCGGGGCTGCTTGATGGAGAGGACTCTGGCGATGTCAAAGAAGAGGGTTCCGCGGGTGTCTTCGAAGCCCAGTCGTTTGCCTCCGATGCTGAAGGCCTGGCAGGGAAATCCACCAACGAGAAGATGGAACTCTGGAACGGCATTGGGGTTGATGGCTGTGGCGTCACCGTAGTTGTCATGGTTGAAGCGCTCCTCATAAGTAGCGATGGCGTGCTTGTCGATTTCGGAGTATCCAACGCACTCCGGGATGAGGCCTGCGTCAGCGCAGGCTTTTTCGATGCCCAATTCAAAGCCTCCAATGCCGGAGAACATGGAGAAGTAGCGGAGGTGGTTCTTGATGCCGTTCATGCAGCATCTGATCCTGTGATTACGCCCTTGTCCTGCCCGAGGACTACAAGCCCTGGCGGATTGTTCAGGTAGTTGATGGCACTCTGCATAAGGTGCACGTTGTCTCTGAACATCCCGATTGCGTGGTTGCAGCGGTTGCAGAGAAGCCCGCGCCATTCGCCTGTCTTGTGGTCGTGATCCTTGTTGAGGAGCCTGACTACACCGTTGCGTGTTGCGGTTTCCGGGCGGTGGCAGATATCGCAGATGTCCCGGGTGACGAACACGCGGGCTTCGGCCTCTTGGGTGTCGTGCATGGCTCGCCGCGTGATGGCCCTGCATGCGTTGCATCGGGAGCGGAATCTTGTTGAGTCGGCTCGGCGGTGGCAGTTGGCTTCGGTTAGCTCTACACCGCAGCCCGTGCAGTTTGTTGGGGCCTTGCGCGGGCTCATGCTGCGTGGCCGTTGACGCGGCGCCATGCTTGCGTGGTGGACACGCCGGACGCTTGGCCGATCTGTTCGTACGTGTGGCCTTGTTCCTTGGCTGTACGCGATGCCGTGATCAGCAATGACCTTGCGGCTTCGTTGAGTTGTGCGATCTCGGTCACAATGTCGAGGGGACCCATTGCGGTGTCGGGCATGCTGTTGCTAGTCTGCATAGCAGAGCCACTCCTATCAGTGGTTTTTGGCCCGTCAGACGTTCCAGCGTCGGCGGGCTTTTTGTTTGTTCGGATAGGAAAAGTGTACCCGATTTCTCCCTAAATTTCCCTATCAAATACCTGTTTGAGCCGTGTCGTGTACTCACATCGGGGAACTCGACTACTTGGTTCCCTATTACTGGTACTCACACAAAAAGGCCGGGCACCCGAAGGTACCCGGCCCCAGTGGGACTGCTTAGAACGGCGGTTCGGAGTCCGGACCGTTGCCCCAACTGCCAGGATCCTGCTGGCCGCCGGTGTTGCCCCACGCATCCGTGGCCGCCGTCGTACCCTTCGCACGGTTCCCACCGTTACGTGATGGCAGGATGTCCGCACCCTTCACGTTCACATCTAGCGACATGCCGGGCGTGCCGTCCTTGGCTTCGTACTTGCGGGAGTAGAACTCTCCGTAGATCGTGACCCTTGAACCCTTGGTGAGCTTGTCGTGGTAGAACTCAGCAAGCTCACCCCAGATGGCGCAGTTGAGCCACTGCTCAGCCAAGGTCTCCCACTCGCCGTTCTCCAGCTTCTTGGACTTGGAGTCAGCCACTGAAAAGTTCAGGACTGCCCGGCCTGAGGGCGTGAACCTAAGCTCCGCGTCCTTGCCCACGTTGCCGGTGAATTTGATCTCTGCCATATCTATGCTGCTTTCTTCTCGATGTTCTGCATGAGTTTGAACGTTCGCGGTGCCGATCCGCCGCTCCGGTAATTCAACGGTTCCCAAACCTTCGGGAACTCTTCCTCGATCAGCGCCACCAGCTCATCCCAGCGTTCGACCAGTGCCGCCCAACGAGTGGAGACCTCAGCCATTCGGTGGAATTCTGCCCGCAGCTCCGGAACCTGGCGGAGAAGCAACTCGCAGCGCCGGAAGTCGGCAGGGTCCGAAGGATCGTTGAAGCCACCATTCACCCGTCCGTAGACCAGCTTCATGGCGATGGCCTCAGATGAGAGCCCGCGCTCTCCAAACATCAGCCAGTGGTTGAGTCCCGGAGGAATTGTCTGCATCATGCTGCTGCTGCTTTCTGTTTGGTTTCGGTCCGGTTGTAGTCGTTATCGATGAGGTTCCATGTGCGGGTGGCCAGGTCGTAGAACGGGACTTGCTCCGGGGTTTCCCAGCGTTGCAGCTTCCACCCGTACTCACGGGCTATGTCAGCGGTGACGGCGTCGGCCTCGATCATGCCGTTGATGTAGGAGCACATGACGAGCACGTTCGAGGGGCGGTCCAACAGTTTGGATCCGCCCATCCCGCGGTTGATGCGGTGCTGTGGGACGAGAGTGTCCTCCCGCCCCACACACCCGCACACGCAATGCAGATCCCGCGCAAGGTAAAGAGAGAACTGGCGGCCGTTCACTACTCGGCTGCCTCTGCTGGCTCTTCCTCAGCGTTGGAGACCACCAAGTCATGGACGCCTGCGATGTGCTCCACCTTGTGTTCGTCCGCTTCCAACGCCTTGCCTAGTTCGGTGGACTTCGGCAGGTACGGCGCCAAGGCACGGATTCCGGTCTTGCGGGCCATCTCTTCCTCATTCGTGGCCCACGGGGTTTTGTCCCAGTACTGGGGACGTCGGGCGATGACCTTGTCCTTTGGCAGGTACGCCCACACGGTTCCGGCGCCCTTGATCTTGGCTATAGCCACGACGCCGGTCCACTCCCGGATCTCGTCATAGTCCGCGGGAGACCAGTCAAAGAACCGGCCACGCTCACTGTTGGCGCCATGGTCGAACTTGTCACCCTTGCGGACAAGGAACGTCTCGATCTTCTCGATACGCCCGGACCGGTAGGCAAGTTCGATGTATCCCTGAAAGCCGATGATCGGCAAGCAAGTCCAGGTCTTGACCCAGTTGTCGCCTTCCTTGCGGTTGATGGCGCGGGGTGTCAGGTAGAAATGTCCGAGTGCCGGGCCGATCTCCAGCTTCAGTTGCGCGGCCAGCATGATCCCGCCCAACAGTGACGCCGGGGTGGCCTGCTGGAGCTGCGGGGACGCGGACACGCTGGACAGTGCGGCCCGGACGAACGCGGACGAGTTCATAGCCCCGGCCAATTGCGCCTCAATGGCACCTTGCTGGGCTTGGATCAAGTCGCGGGCGGTTGGTGCCTTCTGCTGGGCGACGGCCTTGCTTGCGGTAGCTTCTGCGAGTGCGCTAGACATCTTCCTTGGCCTTCTTTCGGAGGAACGTGCGGGTGGGTGCGCCAGTCTTCAAGTACTTGGCGTGGAGGTCTGGGTGGTCTGCGGCGAACGTCTTGTCATCGAACTTGGTTGTTCCCTTGCGTGGCCGCCAGGTGAAGAGTGTTTGCCCGTCGTGTGTGAGTTCTACGGCGTCTTTCATGGCTATCTGCAGTTGCAGTTTCACGGCGTCCAGCTTGGTGTTGATCTCGACAGCTTCTGCCTGCATGAGTCCGTAGGTTCCCCAGAGCTCGTACAGTGCTTCGCCGCCTTCGATCTTCACTTCTGGATCGCCGGGCCAGAGGGTGGATGCGTCATCGAGCGTGATCGGTTCCGGGGCGACGCCGGCCAGTACGTGGTTCTCCCAGAACTGCCGGGTGAGGCGGATGAGCATTTCGTGGAACTCTGGGTCCGCGGGCACTTTGTAGAACTCCGGGGTGTTGCCGCCATGCAGGACCACGAGGTATCCGTATGGTGCGCCCATGATGAGGATCTGCTGCTGGATCTGGATCTGGTAGTTCAACGGGATGCCTTCCTTCCAGGCTTCCACCATGAACGCGTCCGATGACTTGATCTCCAGCGGAACTACAACGTCGCCCTCGATGATCGTCCGGTCCGGGGTGGCCAGCAGCCACGGGAACTCTTCCGAACGGATCAAGCCCGGGGACTTCTGCACGTTGAGGCCCTTGCGTTCCCTCACCCACTGGGCGATAGGCTCCTCCAGCCGGTGCCCCCAGTCCTGGCGGTCACTCATGGTGTCATCCACGGAGTCAGAGAGCTTATCCATGTAGACACTTAGCGGAGTGCCCCACTTGGACAGGCCCAACACGGCCGCCGAGTCGGACGCGCCAAGTCCCTGCTTACGGAGACGCAACCAGTGCTCCGTGTCTGGTGCCGGGTCAAGCACTGTGTACGTCATCGTGTGAGCTCCTGCTTCTCTTCCCACGCGTTCAAGCGGGCAATGGATGGACTGATGTAGCCGTAATCAGGCGTGGGAAGGTCCGCGTCGGACGGTTCCCAATCGGGTTCGATGATCGAGTCGCAGTCTTCGCAGACGCCCCTGTAGATGTCCTCGTGTGTGCACTCTTCGGGATCGCGGCTCATGACAGGTCCTCGCAGTCACGGCAGCCCGAGCCTTGCTTGTGGAGTGTGTGCAGGGCGGCGCGGTTCTCGTTCCGGGACCACAGAATGGCAACGCCGAAACCGATGCACAGGACCAGGCAGAGAACAAAGAAGCCGTTCATGCCAGTGCCAGCTTCAGGGATTCAAGCGTTGACTCGAAGTAGGTTTCCCGGAAGTGGGCCGTCATCAGGACGTAATCCACGGATTCTTTGATGCGGTCCTGGATGTTGTCCAGCAACCACTGGCTGTTGTTCACGGACCCGGAAGGGCTGATGTTCAGTGTTGGGTGGGTGCCGCGTTCGAGCTTCTCCAGTTCGCGGATCGTCATGACCAAGTGATCCAGTGCGGTCCACTGCACGTCAGCGTCAACCATGTAGGACAGCTTGCGTGCGAGTGTCTGAAGTTCATCCTCGGTGTAGTCGGCAGGGCCTTCGGCGGCGAATGAACCGGACACGTAGCGCACGATGTCGTGGGCCATGGTCTTGGAGAGGATCAGTGGGCTATTCTGAGAGGCAGTCATCATTTTCCTTTGTCGGTGTTGGTGGCGGTTTGGGAGGGTCCGGTGGCTGCCGGGCCCTCTCTCTTATTCCCAGACGCCTACAGGCCGGGAAGGGATCTCATACAGGGTGTTCGGTGGGATGTGGGTGGAAGCCCACTTGGTGGCTTGGCCTTCAGTGTTGAAGCCAATCTCCTCAATGACCGTCCCTCGGCGGATCGCGTACTCCCTGCCGGCGGCCTTGAAGTAACCAAGATCAGCGACAACCTGGGACACTGCTGCGGCTACGACAGTGGCGAAGTCTTCGTGTTCCGCTACCTCGGTGATCGCTTCCCGGATGGCATCTTCTAGCTCGCTCATGAGCATGCCCGTGGTTGCTTGTCCCGCCAGCGGTCAACATCAGCCCACGGGATCCGGATCGGTGAGTTACGGGCACCGGCCCCTGCCTTGTAAGCGCCGGGGAAGTCTCCGGAGCGGGCCATGATGCGAACAGTGACCGGGTTGAGTTGCAGGTAGTCAGCTACTTGCGGGACCGTTGCGTCTCCTTCGCGGCTCACGCTGCAGCCCTCCAGACACGGCACGCTCCACCCGAACGGCCTGGACGGCGTGACTGGTGATAGCCGATCGGTTTGATCAGACCGTCCTTGTAAGCGTTCCGGAACACCGGACCCCATTTATTCGGGTGGGGAGGGTTGCGCAGGTCCGCTTTCTCAGTGAGGTCGTAAGCGTCGAATGGCTGTCCGGCGGCTGCGACCTTCGCCAAAGCTTCCCGGGCGTCGTCATCCCAAGTGAGATCTTCTAGAACCATCGCCTGAGTCATTTCTTCCCTCCCTTGACGGCCTTCAATCGGGGACGGCGGATAGTTGTCGGGTGGACACCCAGGAACTCTGCTGCTGCGTTGAGCTTCGGGTCGGTGAGTGCCCTTTGTCCGGATTCGATCTGAGAAATGGATCCCGGGTTAGCGAAACCAATGGCCGTGGCTAGCTCGTCCATGGTCACGCCCTTGTTGAGTCGCGCCTCACGCAGGCAAGCGCCTGTCACGACCTTGTCGTCATCGGCGGGGTAGAGGTAGTTAGGTCCCCGCCTGTTGGTGTTTGTCGGTGTGTTCACATGGACAACAATACGGAAAAATAGGGAAAGTGTCTACCCAGTAAACGGGAGCAATGCCCAAACGGTGCCCGAGTCGACAGGGAAAACCTGAATTACATATGCGTAATTACAGGGCATGTTTCCCCTAGAAACGGCCAATCATGGGTAGTTTCGCTAGTTGATATTCCCTACTTTTTCGCGCACGCTGAGCATGTGAACGACATAGAAGCACTCAACCTAATCGGTGGCTTCGTAGCCTCCGCACGCGTCCGAGCAGGCCTAACTCAAGTAGAGCTTTCAGAGCAAGCCGGGATCGACGTCAAGACATTCCGCACACTCGAAAGCGGTACCCGGCTATTGCATGAGAAGAAGCTACAAGCCGTGGAGAAAGTTCTAGGCTGGCGGTCATCTTCCATCCGCCAACTCTGGGAAACCCGCGCCTACATCGACCCGACTAAGACCACCGTTGATGACATGTACTCGCAGCCTGGGCAGGAGTCATGGTCAGATCTAGCTTCGGAATCCAAAGGTCCCGTCACAAAGGCGTCACAACTGACGAATGAAGAGCTTTTGATGGAGCTTCAATATCGATTCCGTAACTTAGAGATTCAAGTAACTCGCCTAAAAGATGCAGAAAATGGGGCAAGCACAGACCACTGACAAAAAGGGAAAGATAGGGAAAGTCTGTACAGTGGTGTGCGGCACCACAAGGTGGCCATCGTTAGACAAATTAGGGGAATCACCGCGTTGGACACCAAGCCCGCAACCAGCACCGACACCAACTCCACCTCGAAGGCATCCGGACAGCCACCCAGCCGCATGCACCAGATGGGACACGACTACTACAACACCACATGCCCGGAACACTGTGACCACGCAGACGGCTGGGCAACCCGCCTCATCACACCCCGCGCCTTCCTGAACGCAGCACGCCAGCACTACACAATCGAGGCCGTCGCCCGGGCACTCTGGGCCACCCCAGGCATCGTGAAGCAGTACATCGACAACCTGAACGATGAAGATTGGACCACCATGACTCGTCTCGTCGGACACGAACTGACCTAGCATGTCTCGCGTGGATGACCGATGGGTCCGGAAAGACAAGACCCGCACACCGCTCTACGGCAAAGGCAAACGCTGGCAAGCCGTATGGACCGAGAATGGCACCGAGAAGAAGCAGTCCTTCAAAGCCAAGGATGCCGCCCTAGCGCACCTGACCGACATTGACCACCGGCAACGCTCCGGAACCTACACGTCCTCAGAACTGGGTAGGGTGCATGTGGGGGAGCTGCTGGATCCGTGGATGGAAACGCTCGTTCATCTGGAGCAGTCCACTATGGCCGCCACCCGCTCCGACGTTCGCGCCACCATCAGGCCCTACTGGGCGAAGAAAATCGTTGCCGACATCACCCGAGCCGACGTTCAGCAATGGGTGACCGAGATGGACAAAGCACCACGGACCGTGGAAACCATTTACGGCCGGTTCCGGAACTTCCTGAACTGGTGCGTCACGGAAGGCAGGATCAAAGCCAGCCCAGCGGCGAAGATCAACCTGCCCCAAGGCCATAAACGGGAACACATCTTCCTCACAGTCGGACAAGTCCAGGACCTCACAGAAGCCATCGGCGTCTTCTATGAGGACCTCATATGGTTCCTCGCCACAACCGGGCTCAGGTTCGGTGAAGCAGCCGAGCTCCGCGTAAGGGATCTCGATCTGCCACGCCGGCGAATCACGGTGTCACGGTCTGTCACGGACGTGGGCGGGAAGATGGTTGTGGGGCCGCCGAAGGGCAGGAAGTCCCGGTCCGTTCCTATGACGTCATTCATGGTGGGGAGGATCGCCGCACGCGTGAAGGGGAAGCCACGTGACGCGTTGGTGTTCCCGGCCCAGCGGGGCGGGTGGATACGGTCCAACAACTTCAAACGACGCACCTATGACCCTGCGGTGAAGGCTGCGAAGCTCCCGGCGGATCTGTGGGTGCACGATTTGAGGCACACTGCAGCGTCGTTGGCTGTGGCGTCCGGGGCGTCCGTGAAGTCCATCCAGCGGATGCTGGGGCACGCCTCCGCGGCGCTCACACTGGACATTTACGCTGGGTTGTTCGATCAGGACCTGGACGCCGTCGCGGACAAGATGGACTCCATGCTGTCTCTCGTCCCGAATCCGTTCCTCTCAGAATCCTCCCTGAAGGCCGGATAATCCGCTCCAGCACTGGCCGAAGCGCCACGTTTACACCGTGGATGTCATCGGTTCGATCCCGGTAGGACCCACCATTTCCCTAGCCCGCCATTCTGGAGTAAATCTCCGGAATGGCGGGCTTTTTGGTGCCCTCTCTGGCGTGTCACTCCGGGAATCTGCGGGGAGTTTCCCTAGGGATGTTCCACCAGTAAAGGGGAAGTTGAAAGTGAGTGATAAAGCCAGACCTCTCAGAATCCTCTCAGAGCCTCTACGCTGGGGAGCGTGGAAGTAACCCTGACTATCGAAAACAGCGGCGGCGAACAAGGCAGTGTGTCCGTTGTGGGCCCGGACTATGAGACGGCACTAGCCAACGCAACGGCTCTCATCCCGGAGGACTGCAAAGCCATTGTCATCCGGACGGACGCTTAACCAACGAAACGCCCCCACCCTCGCGATGAGGATGGGGGCTTCGTTACGTAAGGGAACATAACCGGTCTTATGTTGCCCTAGTTTTCGACTTGCTCCACTGAGGCTTCCATGAAGTGCGGCGTCCATGTACCGTCCTGGATCGTCGCGTTCATGGCAGAGCTGACAGCCATCGGGAGAAGTAGCTCCAATGCCGATGCCGGGTTCATTCGGAGGTGGAAGCCAGCGTCGACGTCGATCTCGTCATCTTCGTGCTTCCTGCGCACATTGTTGGCGACTGCCACGCCCAATGCGTCTGCGTCTACTTCTAGCTTTCCAGTCAGGGTGAATTCAAATACGGCCATTGCCCCTCCAGCGCGTTTAGTAGTTTAGAGGGCAAACATACCCTCCCCTGTGGGCCCATAGACGCCGGTGAGCGGTGTCAGGTAAAGTCTCACCCGTAAGGGCCCAAAGCTTCGAGGTTGCAAACTCAAGCTAGGGGCCCTTCAGGGTTTAACCAAGCTTTGGCATGACCCCTGCTCCGATGACGGCCTGTGCCTTCACAACCGAAGCTGAGCGCTGGAAGTGCAGGGCATCGGAAGCGATGAACCGCGGATCACATGACGGGCTGTTGGGAGAGGCTTCGAGGGCTTTCTCGAAGGGAACAACTCCGGCAATCCCGTCCGGCAACTGGCGAAGAAGGTTGTTATAGAGGCGACGTTCCATTTCGTTGCCACTCGTCACCGACTCGCCAACAGCATGGGCGCTTGCCAAAGCGCTAACCGTTAGCGTGTAAGGCCCGCTACCTGTGGTGGCTGAGACAGTGACCTGTTCAGCGTTCGGGCCAGAACCAATCAGAATCGAGCCGTTCGGTGCGTTGTAAGTGGACGAGATAGACGTTGCTCCTGCTGAAGCTGCGGCGGCCAGAGTGCCATGCAGGTTGGCATACTCGCGGGGCGTGATGTCGGTCCAGAAGATCCGCTTTATCCCGAGTGCCCTGAGCTTGGCGTTGATCAGCCGGAAGTTATCAAGGAACGCCTGGGATTGCCCTGCCGCGAGACTGTTCGTCCCGAGCGACACAACAGCGAAATCTGGGTCATACCCTGCGACGTCTACACGGTCGAAGAGGATTGGGTACGTGGTTCCCCATTCGGCCATGGTGGTTGATCCTACGCCGAGGTTGATGGCGGCGAAGCCTGCCATGTCACCTGCGACAAGCGGCCATGTCTCGAACGGCAACGCGCCCGCCCCAGCGCTCGGAAGGAGCGGCGGTGCACTGGGAACGTAGGTGAGCGTATTGGAGTCGCCAACGAACAGCCCGGTTTGGACCGGCTCCGCGAACTCGTACTCAATCACGATGTCACCAAAGGCTAAAGCCACGCCGCTGGTCGCGCCGCTTAGCGTAGCGCTGCCCGCGTTCGCAGATCCCGCCGCCCGGACGACCTGCAAGCTGTTGCCGAAAGCAATGCCTGTACCGGATGCGGCTGTTGTCATGCCCCACGAGATGACTCGTTCAATGCCCGCTTCGAATGTTTCCGCAGTGATCCAGGAGGACCACCCGCGGCTTCCATCAACCGGCACGGTGAAGCTGGTAGCAACCTGCGTGAGTGCTGCTGAACAGGCACCTACCCACCTACCGCCTGAAGCGACAGACGCGCCATATACGGGAGTGCCGACATAAACGCCTGTGACGGTAAGCGGGGACGTCAAGAATGACGCGGAGCGCAGGTTCCTGTTCGTGACACCGAAGCGCCACCGTTTGACCGGCATCGGCAACTTCACGAGGGAACGAAAAGTGAAGTCTGTTGACGACGCTGCAGTTGACTGGTTCGGTGCAGACAGGGGAATCATCGCACTGTGCACACTTGGTTTCCCCACGAATCTGGAGTCAGCCTGAGCTTTGGAATAGATAGCTGGATCAAGAAGGCCCATGTTTAGATCACCACAATCTGAGGGACGTTGGTCGCGGCACCGTTGGCGTTGCGAGTGATGGGCGGCTGAGTGAAGGTCTTTGTTACCGGGGAGCCATAGGTGATGTTGTAGGCCAACACTGAGCCGTTCCCATCCCGGCTGGTGATTGTCAGGGTGCCTGGCGTTCCATCAGGCCACACCACAGCAGCAGACGTTACGAGATCCGAGCCGTCCAAAGTGATGGCCCCAACGATCAGCAAATCAGGGTTTTTGGCGGCCTGCACAAGCCCGACATAAGTGGCATTAAGTGCCGTTCGTGTGGGGGTGCCCGGTGTGGTGATTTGTGTTTCCACGGCGGCTGGCACGCCAGCGAGTGCAGCCTCAGCGCCCGTCCTTGCCGCCTCCGCCCCAGCCTTCGCCGTTTCGGCGCCTGTGCGGGCAGTCTCCGCGCCGGCCTTGGCGGTTTCAGATCCCGTCCTTGCCGTAGCAGCGGCAGCCGCGTCAGCAGCCACAGCAGGCGGTGCGAACCGGTCAGGGAACCTGCCATTCGTGTCAAGCATGGGCACACGGCCCGAAGATGGTGCCATGTTTTAGGCCTCCTGGATCGGCATGATAAGAATCAGATCATCGGCAGGGTCAGCCTGCCACGACGGGTAATGAAGAATGAGAGCGTCAGGGTCGTCCGGGTCCACGATGGCTTGGACGCCTAACTGTGCTTGGTCAAGGGCCGCCCACCACGCCGCTTCCGGTGCGACTGTGGGGTCGAGCGTGGCAGGATCCACCCGAATAAGGTCCGTGAAGTCGATCTCAGCAACATCAGGGACCGCCACGTACTCCGTGACGTCCGGGACGCCGTTCACGTGCCGATCGATACGCCACGCCCACTCCACCGACGTAGCCGCAAGGGGAACGTCCAGCACGCCGAGCGGGCCGATCTTCTCGTGGAACGGCACCGGAAGAATAAGCTCACCGTCCACGGCGCGGGAGCGGGTGGGTGTGAACGACACCGCCCCCGACGCCGGGACATTCGGGCCACCCGGACTAGGGCGCGTCAAAAGGAACCTAACCAACGTCACAGTCAGCTCACAATCTGCCCCGAGAGGCGGTAATTACTTCTTATCCGGAGCTAGCCAAGGCAAATACTTGCGCGTCCACTCAATGACGCCAGGCAGCGCCGCAAGACGCGCCAGCGTGGCCGAGGCAGCCGTGATAACCACAGCCGCGCCAGCCAGCCACGCGTATAGTGCGGGCGGTAGGTGCTGGCCGAAACCATCAAGGACCGTCTGGATGATCGGCGGCAAGATCAGCAACAGCCCAACGAATGCCGGGATACCCACTTGAAACGCCGTCCGAATGGCGGCCTGCCAAGGAAACCGTGCCTGAGTCGTCGTCGGGAGTGCTTCGTGATCACCCATTATTAGCCCTCCTGCTTCAGCGTGACGGTAGTGGTGGCGGTGGCTTCGAGATCCGCCAGCGCCTCCGCCGCCCCAGCCTTCGAGGCAGCCTTCACCGCTTCAAGGTCCAGCGCGGAACCGGGAGCGGACGTGATCTGCTTCAGGGCCTCCAGTAGGCCGGCGTTCTGCCCCTGGATGCCTGCGAGCATGTTTGGGATGAGCCCGGCAGGCCGTACACCGCCCTCACCTCCACGCAGCCACGCCCAGACGTCGTCCACCTTGTCGGCTACGTCGGCCATGCCACCACGGGTTCGACCCCCGAGCTGGCCGTCAAGGGCGATCTGATTCAGCATGAGCGTTGTGTGATCGTTGATCTGCTGTACTTCTGCTGCGGACAAGGTGTCCTCCTTAGCTGGTGTGATGATTTCGCCGGCCGGGCCGAGAGACGCGCCAGCGGCTTCGTCTTCCCAGTAGTCCGTCATGAACAGGCGCGGGTTGACGCGCCCGTAAGTGTTGGTGTTGAGGTTGAAGTTATAGGGCAGGCACCCAACATGGCAGTGCGGGCCGGTGCTGATGTTCGTGCCGCCGTCACTGTTGCCAGACAGCGCAATGATCTGTCCCCGGCGAACCCGGTCGCCCGCCTTCACCAACAGCTTCGAGTTGTGCCCGTACTCGAAGTACGGGGCCGTCTCGCCGTCCATGTTCAGGACAACCATGTTGCCGCCGTACATCAGGTTCCAGCCGAAGTTGTCCGCGTAGGTGTCATCGAACTGCCCAGCGAACACAACCACACCATCACCAGCAGCACGCACAGGCGTACCAATGGGGGTAGCCCAGTCATCACCGTTATGCCCGCCAGGCGGGTTCGGACCCCAGCCAGGATTAGCCCCGAAGTCCTGCGACCTGCCAATACTCCGGGGGAATGGGAACAAGTAGCCCATGATGTCTCCTTATTTGGGTAATTCGGTCAGGAGCGGCGGCCACTTCGGGAACTCATCCGGATCCGTGCCATGCTCTTCAGTACAGAAACGCCGCACACGCGACGTGTACTCTTCAGTACGGCGCCGGTTCAGTGCCTCCAGCTCAGCCCGGTCCCGCTCTCGCTCAGCGTCTTTCCACGCCTCGTTCCGCTGGTCCTTCATCGTCGTGTTACGTGCACGCTCACGCCCCGCCGAACCGTTGAAGTACTTGACCAGTCCGTTAGTCAGGGCCAGAAGCGCGCCTGTGCTACCAACCGTCGTGATGATGGTGATGAGCAGTTGGGTGGAGTCCATGCGGGCCTACTTTTCGGGGTCGTAGGCGTAATGCCGGATTTTCACTAGGCGGGCGGCGAAAGCGAGCAGAGAGAAGATCACAAAGCAGAGCGTCGCCACACGGGTGCTGATCTGATTCACCGGGTAGGCGGCAATTGCCGCCCCGTAAATCCCGATGGCCGTCATGCAGAACCCAGTAGCGGCGCGCTCAAGCCACCAAATACCCGGTAACACGCTGATGGACCCGAGGGCCCCGCCGACAAGCAGCAACGTCCCCCAGACGATCATCAACGCGGTCCCCGTGGCGGACTGGACTGCCCGTGGCGGGTCAATCGCCACGGCCAGCCCCATCACACTGATCACCAAGTAGGCGAAGAAGTAGATGACCGACAACGCCCGCGGTTCCTGGACCTTCAGCCACAGGTTAAGCAGCATGCACTTCATAGGCTTGCCTCTCATAGCGTCACGTACTGGACTGGAGGGGTGGTGACCGGCCGGTTGATCGCGTCCTTGGCCGCTTCGTAACCGGCGGTGTTCAGGTGCACACCGTCCGCGTCATAAGCCGGGTTCAGTGTTTCGTCATCCAACGAAACAGCCGCCGACACCTCGAAGCAGTCCCGCGCCCCATGAGGCAGGGTCCGCATCCAAGTGTTGAAGTCCCTGCGCACCGTCTCCTGCGCACCGGTGACCGAAGTGCGGGGCATGACCGTAGCCCAGTAGAAGTTGGTGGACGTGATCTTCTTCAACTCCGGGATCACAGCCAGCACACGCGCCTGCGTCGTGGCCAGGTCCGCGCCTTGGAAGATGTCATTGTTTCCGAGCCCGGCGATCAGAGCGTCAGGCTTGTCCAGTGTCTGCCAGCGCGTCCACTTCCCGTAGGCCGTGTTGCTGTACGCCGCGTAGGACTCACCGGACGCCGTGTAGTGCACCGGCAGGGCTTTCCGCGCCCGGCAGTACTTGGACGGCCACGAGTCCCGCAGCGTGTACGTTGCGCCCACGCCGGATCCTGTGGAGTCATCAAGGAACGCTATGGATGGTGTGGTCGCGTACGTTTCCGCTTCGATCCACACATCCAACGTTGCCGAGCCGGTCCCCGTTGGTGCTGTGGTGATTCCGGCGTTGGTGTTGACCGCGTCCGTGCCCACGGAACCAACCTGGATGTAGAACTGCTGCCCGGACGCTGCCGTGAAGCCGAGGCTGAGCAGATACTCCTTGTCAGCCTCCAACGGCGTGGCGATCCATGGGGACACCCACTCGGCGCCGTCCACCAGTGTCACACCCGAAGCGATCAGGGCCGGGGCGGGGGATGCTTTGAAAGCGAACGTCGGCGTGGTGGTCATGTCATGCTCACCGAAGTAGACACCCGTCAACGTCACAGTCCCAGTCAGGGCAGTGTTCAGGCGGTAGTCGAAGTTCCGGACGTGAACCTTCCACCGGGTAATCGGGGCAGCCCAGCACATCATGTGCCGTTCCTGCCGGGCCGTGGCCACGTTCGTGGACCCAGTGGACGGCACAGTCACGCACAAGGGCAGGACCTTGAACCCGGAACCGGGGCCGTTCTCCTTCGGGATCTTGATCGCAGACGCATCCAACCGGTGCCACGCAGTCCATGTTCCGGACTTCTCCTGCTGCCACACCTCACCACTGAAAGTGGTGAACCGCAGAACGTTCGCTGCGGAGACAACAAACATCTCCAACACACCACCAGACGCCACCGGCAGGCCGAGGGACGTTGCGAGGCTGGACGAGAACACTTGGTAAATGCCCGACGCCAACGTGTGGACGTCAGTCCCTACCGTGAGGTTGCCTACCTTCTCCCACTGCGGGTTATCAGTACGCCGCCACGTAGTCCACGCCGCGCCCGTGTACTCACGCTGATGCACCGTATTAGGTGCACCACCCGTGAGGGACCAGCGCTGAACAACGTTCGTGCCAAGCTGAAACACCTCAAAAATACCGGCACCCAATGCAGGCAGATCCGGGGTGAGAGAGTCCGCCGTGGCGAAGCTCGTCACCGGGTAAGCGCCCGGGGTGATCAGAGCGTCAAGGTTCGCCCCGGACGTCAAACCGGTCCGTGTCCAGTTGCCCGTAGGGCCCATAAGGTTAGCGAGGAATACCCACTGGAAAGTCATCAGACATTCCTCCATTCGAAGAGGGAGCCATCGGACCCGACAGCATCAGGGTTGGTTGGGTCTTGGCGCAGCCACAGCATGAACGGGCGTGGGTCCGTGGGCGCTGTCAGCGAGACGTAAACCATGCGCGTATTCGCCGGGGGCTTACCGAACAAGTTCGAAAACACGCCACCCGCGGTAGGGACCTGCAAAGCCCACTCCGGGAAGTCCATGCGGGTTGGCTTGCCGCCGTCGTCCTGCCACTGAATAGACACCGTGTACCACGCGTCATCGATCATGTCCGTGGTGGACTCAAGGGATGCCGTCCACGTCCCATCCGATGCGGGCGTGACCGCGAGCGGGCGCGTGGGGTGCATCTTCCCGGCCTTCGCATTCGGCTGGTTCAGCGTGAAAATGATCTGCGGGTTCCTGCCTACAAGGTGTCCGCCGCTGACCTCTGTCACGGTTCCAGTCACTGTGGCCATGGGTGCCTCCTGGGCATGAAAAAAGCCCCGGAGTGCGGGGCTCTGATGGGTATGAAGTTAGGGTCAGGCGTCCGGGTTTGTGGCTTGCTCCAGCAGCGCCTCAAGCTCAGCTATCCGGAGGTCCTTGACCCGCTCCCGGGCCTTGGCCTGCACCAACTCCCAATGGATGTTGGAGAGGTCCTGTCGGTGCTGGGCGTGGATGCTCTCATGCATCACAGCAAGTTCGTCCAAGGTGTTGCCTCCGGGTGTATTAATTCGGGAGGACTGCAGCTAAGATGCAGTCCATGAGGAAAATTGGGGGACTCGCCGTAATTGCTGCGCTTACGTTGGCGGGATGCTCAGCACCAGCAGCCACACCAGAACCAGCCATTCAGCCTGTCGTTGAGGTCCAGCACGCGGCGACGAGCGTTCAGAGCGACATGCTCACCGAACTTCGGCCGCTTCTCACCACACTCAAGGCAGATGACTCCGAGCTCCTGCGCGAGGCTTACGCAGCCTGCGCCAATCTGCTCTTCCGGGACAAGGACAGCTACCGTGAAGCGGTGCTGAAGGACTACCCGGACGTGGCCCTGGCAGTTGATCACTTGACGGTGGCAGCAGCGGCGAAGCAGTATCTCTGCAGCTAAGTCGTGTAGTACAACTGTCCGGTGCTGGCGTCGTAACGAACGTTCGCGCCGCCCGCTTGAAACGTCATGCCTGGGACCCGCAGCGGGCCACCATTCACCGTGACCGCTGCGGACGAGACATCTAGGCTCACACCAACAGCGAACAGGCTGGCCGTAGTCCCAGTGATCAGGCCGGCGTTGCCGAAGCCCTTCACCGCCGTGACGCCTCCGACGCCCTGCATGCCGCCGCCACCGGCGAAGATGACCGAACCACCGTCAACGGCTGGATCGATAGTCAAACCGGCGGCGACGATCTTGCCTGTGGTGACGTTCAAATCGTTCTTGAGCGTTGTCACGCCTTCAACGTCGAGCGTTCCGGTGGTCGTCATCGGCCCGTCAACATCGAATGTTCCTGTCACGGTGGTGTCTCCGACAATCTCGGTAACACCTTCAAGGGAGGTAGGCCCGGTCACGGTGAACGTGCCAGTCACATTTGTGTCCCCAGCAACCTCAACCGGGCCGTTCAAGTCAACTGAGCCGGTGAACGTTGAGGGCCCGGACTGGGTGAAACCGCCTGTCCAGTCGAAGTCACCACCGCCGGACAGTGTTCCGGACACGCTCAGGAGACCGTCGATTTCGACGTTGGAGCCATTCAGCCACCGGGTGGATCCCCGGTCAACAGCAGCAGAGGACAGGGGCGTCTGGGTGCCGTAATTGCTTACTTGGCGTTGGCTTGCCCGCACTCCAGAGGCTTGTAGGTCGACTTTCTCAGCCATGCGTCCTCCTACTGAAGTTCAAGGTGGACCCAGTCCGAGGCGATATCCCCGGAGTATGAAATGACCGTGTTGTTCCGATACCCATCCGCCATCTCAGGATCACCAGTGGTGTTCCACTTCAACGTCGTACCTGGCTTGATCGTCCAAAGGTTTCCCACCACCGGGGAGTTGATGTTCAGGTCCATGGAGTACTGGCTGATGAGGTTCGTGCGGGCAGCAAGCTTCCCGTCAGCGAACTCTTGAAGCTGGTCGAATGTCTTGATGTTCTTCGCCTGCCCCACCCGTTCCAGCGCCAGACCACCAGACCCTGCAGCGGCACGGACTTTCATGTCGACACCGGAGCCTTCACCGACTCCCATGTACCGGGTGGCGAGTTCCCGTCCAGAGCGCTTCCGCTGGATGTCCTTGACCGCCGAGTCCTGCACGTCCGCGAGCACTTCGATGGTTTGCCCGTCCGGGTTCATATCCCCGGTCCGAAGCGTCCACTGAAGCGTTTCCCCGCCAGGCGCCCACTCTGGCCTCAGATCCACGTCAGGGCCGCCGGGCACATTCATGATCTCGGTGATGGCGTCAATGGCCGTGTCAAGGTTGTACCCGTAATAGGTGCGGGACCGGCCGCCGCTGTAGTCGGCCTCGTACACGATGGGAATCGTCCGGCCAGCCCCGGCGGTGGCGAGCTGCACGAGCCGTTTGATGATCGTGTCGTACTCCATGTCGGTGTAGGTTTTCACCCACGACGGGATGGTGCTAGTGAGGTCTTCCGAGATCAGCCTCAACGCAAGCAGTGACCAGATGTCCTCGTGTGAGGTGGTCAGGGTCTTGGTGTTGTAACTGTAGGTGTCTTCCCAGATGATCCCCGCGTACATCACCACACCGTCGTATTCGATGACAAGGCACCGTTCCACCGGCAGTAGAAGCCCGGCGTTGGACGTTGCTGAGACGTTGGGGTCCGAGAGCTGGAACGTGGTCTGCAAAGCCCCCGCTGACTCGTTATGGGTGCGCTTCCATGGGGCCGCGGATGGGTCCACGAGCGCCTTGTCACCCCACGTGGTTGTGGACACGGTGTAGACCTTGTACACCCGGCCTCCTAAATGAACGTGTCGTGATACAGGGCACTGAAAGATCCAGCGCTGATGCTCATGTCCTGCGGCATGCCAGGGAGGACGGGAGAGAAACCAGCAGTGGAGATCCCGCCCCGGATTACGGACCCACCGATCCGGAGGATGCCCGTCCGGTAGTCCAGGACGTGCGGGGTTCCGGACACCAGCGGCTGGGTGACCACAACGGACTGCCCGTTCAAGGTGATCGTGTACCCGCCCCCGGACGAGCCCGTGACTGTGACTACCTGCCATGCCGGGTGCGTGCCCCGGTGGAACACCGACCCCGGCGAACCAACAGAACCGGGCACCGTGTGCTGCTCCCCGAACTTCCGGGGATCGTTGAACCTGATCTCCGCTCGGTAGGTCAGGAGCCTGCCCCTAATCCGGCCCGGGCTGATCCGGCCACGGCGTGCGAACGGGGACCAGCGGGCGAAGTTCATCTGCTCCACCTGAAACACGCCAGTGTCCCGCAGCAGTGCAGACAGCCGCTCACGCGCCAAGAACGCCTGCTCCGGGGTCTTCGCCACCAACCGGCCTGACATGGTGACCAGACGGCGGCTATAACGCACTACCGTGTCATAGTCGCCGTCTGCAAGGGGACGCTCCTCCGTGTTGCTTTTCTCCTCCGGGGACTGGTCCCAGCCGTCCATCTCGTTGACCTGCCACCACCCGTACTGATCAAGTCCGTGAAGGATCTGACCGTCCAACATCACGGTCTTACTCATGAGCCCTCCTTAGACGAGAACAATGTCAGCGCCTTGGGCGCGGAGAGAGTCGTTAGCGCGGGACTTGAAGACCTGCCATGTTTCTTCGGGATTGTCCGCTCCTTCAACCGTGACGTTCCAGGTGTGCTGCACCGGCGCCGGGGCGTTGGCTGCGGATGCTGCACTAGTCGGGGGTACGGTCCCGTCAAGGCCAACCGTTCCACCACCCACACCGCCGGCGATGGTCGCGGACACGCCACCAAGGGTTTTCTTCAGGGACGGCATGGATGCCTTGATCCCGGACTGGAGGCCGTCCATGATCCACCCACCAGCAGGAATCAGCAGCGCGAGGTCGTAGGCTTTCGGGCCTTTGTTCTTCGCGATCCAGTCACCAATGCCACCAACGAAGTCCTTCACGTCATCGAAGCCCTTGGTGAGCCCGTCAAGGAAGCCTTGGAGGATGTTCTTACCGGCGTCCAGCAGCAGCGTGCCCGCGTTGGCGAAGAACCCCAGGATCTTGCCCGGTAGGCCCTTCACGAACTCGATCACGTTATTCACGCCGTCCGAGACGCCAGTGACAATGTTGTTCCAGGCGTCGATGATGAATTGCTTGACGCTGTCCCAGATGCCGTTCCACCAACTCGAGAAGGCTGAGATGACACCGAAGACCCACGCCCAGTAGCCGTTCCAGATGTCCATGATGAAACCGATGAAGCCGTTCCACACGTTGATGATCCACTGGCCAACTGCTGTCCAGATCCCGTTCCACCAGCCAACGAACCCGACAATCATGGATACCACCCACGTGATGTAGGCGTTCCAGGCGTCAGTGATCATGCCGATGAACCCGTTCCAGAGTTCAACGATCCAGTTCGCGAATCCGCCC
>Ga0207655_1000645_pt1 | contig 41696 bp, 42 predicted proteins | sample KBSM44metaG_FD_184398 | JGI IMG/M metagenome (GOLD analysis project Ga0207655, IMG submission 184398) | Miscanthus rhizosphere microbial communities from Kellogg Biological Station, Michigan, USA - KBS M4-4 metaG (SPAdes) (version 2) | ecosystem: Host-associated > Plants > Roots > Rhizosphere >...
GGCGCCAAGGAACTGGGCATCAACCTGCCCAACACCTCCAATGCCCAGCAAGTGTTCAACACCTGCCAGGCCCTGGGTGGCGGCAACTGGGACCACTCGGCGCTGATCAAAGGCCTGGAGCACATGGCCAACTTCTCGATCCGCGGCGACAAGTAACCTGAATTCGGGGGCTGCTGCGCAGCCCGATCGCGACACAAGGCCGCTCCTACAAGCGGTACGCAATCCCCTGTAGGAGCGGCCTTGTGTCGCGAAAGGGGCGCAAAGCGCCCCCAGGATTCCAGAGCAAACACCATTGAACCTGCGACCACAGGTTCAGCGGTAGCACCGAGCAACACCCGCCCCTGGTTCGGCCTGCACGGAGGCAGTTCCAGGGGCGTTTTGGATTCTGCAGAACAACAATAATTGGGAGCCTGCCATGTCGGTCGATCCGCAAAAACTTCTCCGCGAACTGTTCGACACAGCCATCGCCGCCGCCCACCCCCGTCAAGTTCTCGAACCCTACCTGCCCGCCGACCGTAGCGGCCGGGTCATCGTCATCGGCGCCGGCAAAGCCGCAGCTGCCATGGCCGAAGTGGTCGAGAAAAGCTGGCAGGGCGAAGTCTCTGGCCTGGTCGTTACCCGTTACGGCCACGGCGCCAACTGCCAAAAAATCGAAGTGGTCGAAGCCGCCCACCCGGTCCCGGATGCCGCCGGCCTGGCCGTGGCCAAGCGCGTGCTGGAACTGGTCAGCAACCTCAACGAAGACGACCGCGTCATCTTCCTGCTGTCTGGCGGGGGCTCGGCACTGCTGGCCCTGCCTGCCGAAGGCCTGACCCTGGCCGACAAGCAGCAGATCAACAAGGCGCTGCTCAAATCCGGCGCCACCATCGGCGAGATGAACTGCGTACGCAAACACCTCTCGGCGATCAAAGGCGGCCGCCTGGCCAAGGCCTGCTGGCCGGCCACCGTCTACACCTATGCCATTTCCGATGTACCGGGCGACCTCGCCACCGTGATCGCTTCCGGCCCCACCGTGGCCGACCCGAGCACGTCGGCTGACGCCCTGGCCATTCTCAAACGCTACAACATCGAAGCGCCGAAAGCGGTCATCGACTGGCTGAACAACCCAGCCTCGGAAACCGTCAAGGCCGATGACCCAGCCCTGGCCCGCAGCCACTTCCAGCTGATCGCCAAGCCCCAGCAGTCGCTCGAAGCTGCCGCGGTCAAAGCCCGCCAGGCCGGCTTCAGCCCGCTGATCCTCGGTGACCTGGAAGGCGAATCACGCGAAGTGGCCAAGGTGCACGCGGGCATTGCCCGGCAAATCGTTCAACAAGGCCAGCCGCTGAAGGCGCCCTGCGTGATCCTGTCGGGTGGCGAAACCACCGTGACCGTGCGCGGCAATGGCCGTGGCGGGCGCAACGCCGAGTTCCTGCTCAGCCTCACCGAAAGCCTGAAAGGCCTGCCGGGTGTGTACGCCCTGGCCGGCGACACCGACGGCATCGATGGCTCGGAAGAAAACGCCGGTGCCTTCATGACCCCGGCCAGCTACGCCCGCGCCGAAGCCCTGGGCCTGTCGGCCAGCGACGAGTTGGACAACAACAACGGCTATGGCTACTTCGCCGCGCTGGATGCGCTGATCGTCACCGAGCCGACCCGCACCAACGTCAACGACTTCCGCGCCATCCTGATCCTCGAGACTGCCCAATCATGACGCCTGATAAAAAAGTAAAGATCCTCGCCACCCTTGGCCCTGCGATCAACGGCATCGACGACATCCGCCAGCTGGTCGAAGCCGGGGTGAACATCTTCCGCCTCAACTTCAGCCACGGCGAACACGCTGACCACGCCCTGCGTTATCAGTGGATCCGCGAAGTCGAGCAGCAACTGAACTACCCGCTGGGCATCCTCATGGACCTGCAAGGGCCAAAGCTGCGCGTGGGCCGCTTCGCTGAGGGCAAGGTACAGTTGCAACGCGGCCAGGCCCTGCGCCTGGACCTGGACAAAACCCCGGGCGACAACCGCCGGGTCAACCTGCCGCACCCCGAAATCATCGCTGCCCTCGAACCCGGCATGGACCTGCTGCTGGACGACGGCAAGCTGCGCCTGCGCGTCACCGCCAAGCACAGCGATGCCATCGACACCGAAGTGCTGAACGGTGGCGAGCTGTCCGACCGCAAAGGCGTCAACGTACCGCAAGCGGTGCTCGACCTCTCCCCGCTCACCGAAAAGGACCGCCGCGACCTGGCCTTCGGCCTGGAGTTGGGCGTGGACTGGGTGGCCCTGTCGTTCGTCCAGCGCCCTGAAGACATCGTCGAAGCGCGCCAGCTTATCGGTGACCGCGCCTACCTGATGGCCAAGATCGAAAAACCCTCGGCGGTCGAGCAACTGCAAGCCATCGCCGAACTGGCAGACGCGATCATGGTGGCCCGTGGTGACCTGGGCGTGGAAGTGCCGGCCGAAAGCGTGCCGCAGATCCAGAAGCGCATCATCGGCACTTGCCGCCAACTGGGCAAACCGGTGGTGGTGGCCACGCAGATGCTCGAATCCATGCGTTTCTCGCCAGCGCCTACCCGTGCCGAAGTCACCGACGTGGCCAATGCCGTGGCCGAAGGTGCCGACGCGGTGATGCTGTCGGCCGAGACCGCTTCGGGTGATTACCCGCTGGAAGCGGTGCAGATGATGAGCAAGATCATCCGCCAGGTGGAAAACGGCCCGGACTACCAGGCCCAGCTCGACGTTGGCCGGCCAAAAGCCGAAGCCACCGTGTCGGATGCCATCAGCTGCGCTATCCGCCGTATCAGCGGCATCCTGCCGGTGGCGGTGCTGGTCAACTACAGCGAGTCGGGCGCCTCGACCCTGCGCGCGGCGCGCGAGCGGCCACGGGCACCGATCCTCAACCTGACACCGAACCTGAACACCGCACGCCGCCTGAGCGTGGCGTGGGGCGTGCACTCGGTGGTCAACGACCGCCTGCGCCAGGTCGACGAGGTGGTGTCTACGGCGCTGGAAATTGCCCAGGCGCAAGGTATGGCCAGCCGTGGCGACACACTGCTGATCACCGCCGGTGTGCCTTTCGGCAAGCCGGGGTCGACTAACACGCTGCGGATCGAGACTTTGATCTGAGATTGCCGGGGGCGCTCTGCGCCCCTTTCGCGACACAAGGCCGCTCCTACAGGAGACCGCAATCCCTTGTAGGAGCGGCCTTGTGTCGCGATAGGAGGGCAAAGCCCTCTCAATACACCGAACCTGCGGAAAACAGAGGCCCAAAAGAGGCCCACCGCCCTCCATCAACCTCACTGACTGCCCCATGTACACCAAAAATTTCGTCAACCCGTGCCCCGACTGGGCCACGGCGTTACTCAACGGCTTCAGCCAGGTGCTGCTGCTGCGCAATCCCCTGTGCGGCCTGTGCTGCCTGCTGGCCATCCTGCTGACCGCGCCCAGCTTGGTCGGCGGTGGTGCCCTGCTCGGCGCCCTGGCTGGGCTACTCACCGCCCAGGCCCGCGGTTACGACCGCGCCGACCGCCAGGCCGGGTTGTATTGCTACAACGGCGTGCTGATCGGCATCCTGATCAGCGTCGTGCTGCCCTGGTCGGCGATCCTGCCGCCCCTGATCATCGCCGCCGGCGGCCTGTCCAGCATCATCACCCACCAATGGCGCAAGCGCGGCGGCAAACTTTTGATCGCCTACACCGCCCCCTTCGTGCTGCTGGGCTGGGCTGCACTACTGTTCGCCAGCCCCTCGCCCAGCGGCTTCGTCGAAGCCGACCCGCTGTATGCCCTGGCGCGTGGTGTGGGCCAGATCTTCCTGCTCGATCAGCCCCTGGCAGGCGCGCTGATCATCCTCGGCATGTTCATCGCCAACCCCTATGCCGCCATGTGGGCAGTGATCGGCTCGGCCATCGGTGGTGGCGTGGCGCTGCTCACCGACCAGGCGCAGGCTGCGTGGCTGGGCCTATACGGGTTCAATGCCGCATTGGCGGCACTGGCCTTCAGCAGGCAAGGTGAAAAGCCGTGGGTGACGCTGCTGGCCATCGCCATGGCCTTGCTATTGCAACCGTTGTTCAAACTGCTGCCGGTACCCGGCCTGACCGCGCCCTTCGTCGCCGCCTGCTGGCTGATGCACCTGGGCAGTCACTTGGTACAACGAGGCCATAAGCACGACGCAGCTGATTTAAGGGGGTAAGTTATCGCGTCCCTTGTCGTGTCCTCGTTACACTTTCGGAGAGGTTTATATAGTCACTAACGTTGCCCACCCGGCGCCTGGAACTAGGTGCTTCAGCTGGTCTGAAGGGCAAAACAGCATGGGTTTCAGGTACCAAATTAACTGAAATGAACCCCTCTGCTTTCAAGAACAAGGACTTGTTTTCAGGTGGTGTAGGCACATAGATATTTCCTTTTACCAAGTAGTGTCCCGAGAGCTCTACAAAAGGCATCTCGGAGGTCACTCTGGCCTCGAACCGCCCAGCGCTGAATGAAAACTCGAAAGTCGTTGCCTGCTTCTCATGTACTCTGACGACTTCAATGGACCGCCCACTCGTACGGGGGGCATTCAGCAACGTCAGGTGAGGCTTGAGGTCTTTTTTGGGTAAACCATAAGTCTTGAGTAACTTGGTCAAGCCAGTTTTGCCCCCTGCCTGGGCTGATGGGTCTGTCTTATTTACCGGATCACCAGAACAGTATGCATAGGTATTACAGCCGCCCTTACCAAAGGGACTGAAGCTGTCAGGACTGACGAATCGCATCAGCATTGGGCTATACAACCGATAGCCATTTCCCAGCAGATACCCCTGCACGGTTCTCTCCAGAAGCTGGCCAGTGAAGCACAAGAGCCCCGCTTTCCTCGGCTCGACATGGCCATAAACTGTGTAGGGTAACGACCTCTGCCCCATGTGCTGTCGAGTTATAGCCTGCTTGTCGCCATACATTTTCTTTACCTTTTGATGGTTTTTTCTTACCCCTACGCTGAGTACTTTTGTATTAGCGTGGAACTAGCACTTTTATCAGTCTGAATTCTCACCTTCCTGCCAGAGGCCCGGACCATCTAATCTTGGCTATCAACGCTTTCGGAACGACCGCCTCATGAGTGCACAACAATCTTTGCGTGAACGCCTGTACATCATGGTCTTCCAGACCGACACCGTAGCCGGCCGCCGCTTCGACAAAATCCTCCTGCTGATCATCCTGGCCAGCCTGGTCACGGTGATCCTGGACAGCATCGACGAAGTGCACCAAGGCTACGCCGGTCTGCTGGCCGCCATCGAATGGGGCTTTACCGCGATCTTCCTGGCCGAGTACATCACCCGCCTGTACTGCTCCCCCAAGCCCTTGCGCTACGCCTTCAGTTTCTATGGCCTGGTCGACTTGCTGGCGATCGTGCCGGGCATCATCGCCCTGTACTACAGCGACGCCCAGTACCTGCTGATCATCCGGGTTATTCGGATGCTGCGGATCTTCCGCGTACTGAAGCTCAGCCCGTACCTCAAGCAGGCCCATTACCTGATGGAGGCGCTGCGCGGCAGCAAGCAGAAGATCATCGTGTTCCTGGTGACGGTATCGACCCTGGTGACGGTGTTCGGCACGCTGATGTATGTGATCGAAGGGCCGGAGCATGGCTTTACCAGCATTCCCAAAGGCATCTATTGGGCCATCGTTACCCTGACCACCGTGGGCTTTGGCGACATCGTGCCGAAGACGCCGCTGGGGCAGGTGCTGTCATCATTGGTGATGATTACCGGTTATTCGATCATTGCCGTGCCGACCGGGATCTTCACCGCAGAACTGGCCAACGCCATGCGTGGGGAGCAACTGCAGCATGATTGCCCAACCTGCCAAAAGAAGACCCATGAGCATGGGGCGGCGTTCTGTTCCCGGTGTGGGAATGGGCTGTTTCCCAAGCACTGAGGCCCTGTACTTGCAGCGGAATAACCAAAGTGTTTTTTGTTCTTTAACCCACTTCGAGCCACCCGCTATAGTCGCTGGCAATCTGCCCCAATACTCTTCAAGAACAAGGAAGCAACGTGAAAAAACTCTTCACCGCCTCACTGCTCGCCGCAGGCCTGGCCCTGGGTAACCTCGCCCAGGCCGCCCCTACCCTGCTCAACGTTTCCTACGACGTGATGCGCGACTTCTACAAGGACTACAACCCAGCCTTCCAGAAACACTGGGAAGCCGAGCACAAAGAGAAGGTCAACGTGCAGATGTCCTTCGGCGGCTCCAGCAAGCAGGCGCGTGCGGTGATCGATGGCCTGCCGGCCGATGTCATCACCATGAACATGGCCACCGACATCAACGCCCTGGTCGACAACGGCAAGCTGGTGCCGGACAACTGGGTAACCCGCCTGCCGAACAACAGCGCACCGTTCACCTCGGCCACAGTGTTCATCGTGCGCAAGGGCAACCCAAAAGCCCTGAAAGACTGGCCCGACCTGCTTAAGGACGGCGTGCAGGTGATCGTGCCCAACCCGAAAACCTCGGGTAATGGCCGCTACACCTACCTGTCGGCCTGGGGCTACGTGCTCAAGCAAGGCGGTGATGAAAGCAAAGCCCGCGATTTCGTCGGCAAACTGTTCAAGCAGGCCCCCGTCCTGGACACCGGCGGCCGCGCCGCCACCACCACCTTCATGACCAACCAGATCGGCGACGTGCTGGTCACCTTCGAGAACGAAGCCGAAATGATCGCTCGCGAGTTCGGCCGCGACCAGTTCGAAGTGGTCTACCCAAGCGTGTCGGCAGAAGCCGAGCCGCCGGTGAGCGTGGTCGACAAGGTGGTGGCCAAGAAAGGCACCCAGGCCGTGGCCGAGGAATACCTGAAGTACCTGTGGTCGCCAGAAGCCCAGGAGATCGCCGCCAACAACTACCTGCGCCCGCGCGATGCGACGGTACTGGCCAAGTACACCGACCGCTTCCCGAAAGTGGACTTCCTGTCGGTGGAAAAAACCTTTGGTGACTGGCGCACCGTGCAGAAAACCCACTTCAATGATGGCGGGGTGTTTGACCAGATCTATAGCGGTCAGTAACTGATACAGGCAGTGCCGGCCTCTTCGCGGGCAAGCTCACGAAAGGACCGGCACAGGCCATACAACAATCGAACTTTCCATACCCTTTACCCATCAGTTCCTTGAGTAACCCTGCCCCGCTCACCCCGGCCCAAGGAGTACTCCAGTGCTGCGCTTTCTCTCTACCCTGTTGCTCGGCTGCCTGCTGAGCACCCACCTGCTTGCCGCCGACCCCACCCCCACCGAAGAACAAGCCGCCGAACCCGAACCAGTACTGCAAGGCGGGCTGCTTGGCGCCTTGGCCGACGGCCTGGACAGTGCCGCCCAGGAGCTGGACCTCGACGCCCACCTGGTGGATGCCTGGCGCTTGCGCACCGATCGCGCCGCCAAAGAGGTCGAACGCCTGGTCGACCGCCACTCGGCCAGCGACTCGCTGCAACTGGCCGGCAACTTCTTGTTGCTTACATTCACCTGGGCCGCCAGTTTCGCCGCGCTCACCAGCCTCGGGCGCTGGGTCGCAAGACGCACTTCTGGCACCCCGTGGCTGCGCGAGCGCAAACGTGCCAGCAGCCTGCTGGGCTACCTGCTGCCCTACACCCTGCCAGCGCTGGCCAGCCTGCCGCTGACGCTGTACGCCAGCCGCTTCCTCGACCCCTCGGTAGCCCGCGCGCTGGGCCTGAGCCTGGCATACGCCACCAGCAGCGGCTTGTTCTCGACCTCGATCATTCTGTGCCTGATCACCCTGTTCGATGCCGGCCACAAGCGCCCGGCCGTGGCAGTGATCAAGCGCCTGGCCCCACGGCTGCTTTTTCTGATCGGCTTCCTCGCGGCCTGGAGCGACGCCCTTACCAGCCCGCAGATTGCCCGCCAGTTGGGCGGCAACATCACCGCCAGCATTGCCGTGCTCACCGGCCTCACCGCCACCTTCATCTTCGCCAGCCTGGTCATTCGCCTGCGCCGCCCGGTGGCGCACTTGATCCGCAATCGCAGCGTGAAGGACCGTGTGCAGCACCGGGCCGTGCAGGAGACCCTGCGGATCTTTTCGGCGGTGTGGTACCTGCCAATCCTGTTGATGATTCTGGTGTCGGCGATTCACCTGGTAGGTGCCGGTGAAGAAAGCCAGAAGGCCCTGCAGAAGGCTTTGCTGACCACTGTGCTGCTGGTATCGACAGTGTTTCTCAGCACGTTGCTGCAACACTTGCTGGCCCCCCGGGAAAGCGACCCGGCGCAACGGGTACGCCCCTACAAAGAACTGCTGCGCAGCCTTGCCCATGCGCTATTGCGCATCGCCATGGCAGTGGCCTTCATCGAATTGCTGGGGCGCATCTGGGGTTTCTCGGTGATCGATTTCGCCCTGAGCAACAGCCTGGGCCAGGCGATCAGCAACTCGCTGTCGAGCATCGGCCTGATCCTGCTGGTTACCTGGCTGCTGTGGGTGGTGCTTGATACCGCTATTCAGGAAGCACTCAAGCCTGCCGTCGGCCGCCGCGCCGCACGCCAGCCAAGTACCCGGGTGCGCACCATCCTGCCGATGCTGCGTAACGCGATCAAAGTGGTCCTGATCGTTATCTGCACCATCACCACCATGGCCAACCTGGGCATCAACGTTGCGCCCTTGCTGGCCGGTGCCGGGGTGATCGGCCTGGCCATCGGCTTCGGTTCGCAGCAGTTGGTGCAGGATGTGATCACCGGATTGTTCATCCTGATCGAGGACACCATTTCCATCGGCGATTGGGTGGTGCTCGATTCCGGCCATGCCGGTACCGTCGAAAGCCTGACCATCCGCACCCTGCGCCTGCGCGATGGCAAAGGCTTCGTGCACTCGGTGCCGTTCGGCCAGATCAAGGCGGTTACCAACCAGTCGCGGCAGTTCGCTTATGCGTTTTTTTCGGTGCAGTTCACTTACGACAGTGATGTGGATGCGTCGCTGGCACTGATCCATGAAGTGGGCAAGTCGATCAGCGAAGATCCGCTGCTGCGCATCAACCTGCAGGGGCCATTGCAAGTGTTCGGCGTGGACCGCATGGACTTGAACGGCTTTGTGCTGACGGCGCAGTTCCGCACCATTTCCGGCGGGCAGTATGCGGTAAGCCGGGCGTTCAACGAGCGGTTGAAGAAACGCGTGGACCAAACCGACAACGTGAGTTTTGCCCAGGTATACCCGCTGCCGATGCAGGCTCTTGGCGCTTGATGCCGCCTGTACTGGGCTCTTCGCGGGTAAAACCGCGAAGAGCCCAGCAAGGGCAACATCAAACTTTACGGAACACCAAGGCCTTGAGCCCCCCGGCCGGGTCCACATCCGGGAACTCCGGCGGGTTCTCCAGCCGCTCGACAAACGCCAGCGTCGGCGCCTGCTCCGCCATCCCTTCAATGAGAAACTCCGGCCCGATGCCCGGATCATTCACACACGCCAGCACCGTGCCGCCCTCAGTCAGCAACTCCGGCAAACGCCGCAGGATCTTCGCGTAGTCCTGGGTCAACACGAAGCTGCCACGCTGAAAGGTTGGCGGGTCGATGATGATCAGGTCATACGGCCCGTACTTGCGCACCTTGCCCCACGACTTGAACAGCTCATGGCCCAGGTACGCCACCCGCGATGCATCGTGGCCATTGAGGCGGTGGTTGTCCCGGCCCCGTGACAGGGCCGATTTGGCCATGTCCAGGTTCACCACCTGCTCGGCGCCACCGGCAATCGCTGCCACCGAGAAACCGCAGGTATAGGCGAACAAGTTCAGCACGCGCTTGCCCGCCGCCTGCTCACGCACCCAGCGCCTGCCGTAGCGCATGTCGAGGAACAGGCCGTTGTTCTGCCGCACGCCCAGGTCCAGCAGGTAGCTCAGGCCGTCCTCGACCACCTCACGCTGCTGGCACGGCTCGCCCACCAGCCACTGGCCCGGGCTGTCGGGCAGGTAGCGGTGCTGGATGATGATCGCCTGGCCGGTCCATTGCGGGCGCTCAGCCAACGTGCGCAACATGGCCTCCAGCTCGGCCAGCTGGCCCTCGGACGGCTCGCGGAACAGGGCAACCGACAGCACGCCTTGCAGCCAGTCGACGGTGACCTGCTCCAGGCCCGCCCAGCAGCGCCCACGGCCGTGGAACAGGCGGCGGGTTTCCTGCGGGGCAGGGTCGAGGGCGGCGAGCAGGTGCTTTTCAAGGATGTGGATCGGCGAAGTCATGGTGGGTCGCAGGCTGACAAAAGCGGCATTCTACCTCAACTTTTGACGGCAACCCGCGCCGGTCGGAACCACCATCCCTGCTGCATTCCCGCCGCCGCCAGCAAGATCAACCCCACCCCCAGCCACTGCAGCGGCGCCAGTCGGTGCCCGAACGCCACCCAGTCCACCAGGATCGCCGCAATCGGGTAAATGAACGACAGCGCACCGGTCAACGCCGTGGGCAAACGCTGTATGGCACTGTACAGCAGCACATACATCAGGCCGGTATGCACCATGCCCAGCGTCAGCAGGCTGGCCAGCGCCGGCACTTCACTCGGCAAGCCGCCAAGCTTGATCCACGGCGCCAGCAGCAGCGCACCCGTGGCTACCTGAATCAACGCGATCAGGTGCGGGGGCGTGCCACTCAGGCGCTTGATGATCAACGCAGCGATTGCATACAACAACGCTGCCCCCAGCGCCAGGGCAATCCCGAGCAAATAATCCTCGCCACTGCCCTGCCCCGCCCCATGTGCACTGACGATGGCCAGCATGCCGAGGAACGCCACGCTCAGCCAGGTCACCTTGGCCAAGGTGATTTTCTCGCCCAAAAACAGTGCCGCCAGGCCCACCAGCATGAACGGCTGCACGTTGTACACCGCCGTACCAATGGCAATCGATGCCCGCGAGTACGAGGCGAACAACAACAGCCAGTTGCCGACAATGGCCACCCCACTGGCAATCGCCAGCAAGAATGCCGTGCGGCTGATCACTCCCGGCCGTAGAAGCCCAAATGCGGCGCAAATCGCCAGCAAGGTCACGGCACCGAACACGCAGCGCCAGAACACCACATCCAGCACCGGTAGGCCAGACACCAGCACGAACCAGCCGATGGTCCCGGAAATCAGCATGGCAGCGACCATTTCCAGCGAGCCACGGCGCAATGAACTGTCCATCTCACACCTCCTGTTGACGATGGCAACAGTATGCAAAGGTTGCAGCCTGACCTTCCAGCGGTTAACCAAGGCAGATCTGCAGTCATGCCTTTACTATCAAGGCAAATATCGTGAATTACCTGATGAGGCGAGCATGACCGATGCCATCGACCAACTACTGATCAATGCACTGATGGAAGACTCACGCCGCTCGCTCAAAGCGCTGGCGCAGGTCAGCGGGCTGTCCGCGCCCAGCGTCAGCGAACGCCTGCGCCGCCTGGAGGAGCGTGGTGTGCTGCGCGGCTACACCGTGGAGGTCGACCCACGCGCCTTTGGTTACCAGTTGCAGGCCATCGTGCGCATCCGCCCGCTGCCGGGGCAGTTGCACGAAGTGGAGCGGCAGATCATTGCCATCCCTGAGTTCACCGAGTGCGACAAAGTCACGGGTGAGGACTGTTTCATTGCCCGGCTGCATGTGCGCTCGATGGAACAACTGGACACCCTGCTCGACCGTATCAATGTGCTGGCCGAAACCAATACCGCCATCATCAAGAAAAGCCCGGTGAAGCGGCGGTTGCCGCCGATGGATTGATTTTCTCTTGCACGGGCCTCTTCGCAAGTGTCCTCGTGAAGAGGCCCCCGCAGGAAAAGCTGACTATTTTTTGTACACAAAAACGTCACCATAAGTGCCATTTTTGTGTGCACTTACCCTCGGTAACGCCCCAATACGTTACACACTTCCCGCCAAAAATTTTGACCAAATGATCAACTAACTTTCGCACTAAAAAATTAAACCTGTTCATTTGGTCAACTTATAACGTCAGCATTTCATTAACTTATCTTTCAACAAGATAGTTTCAGAATGCTGGGCAGAAGAAAGTTGAATACTCCTTGGCATAGAAATGGCTTTTGTGTCTTCGTGTTTTGTATACAACCTAAACAAAACATAAATACACAAGAACCCGCGACGCCGACCCAATGTCGGCCGCCGCGCCCAGAACCCTTTGATGCCAACACTGCACTGACGAGATGGCGAGCCCGTGCGCATGCCCGCTCATCGCAGTCCAAGTGCATCAGGAGCCCGCCGGAATGAGTAGCAGCCTCGACCTTGCCCCTGAACTATCCGTCGCCAGCACCCACCCCAACACCACCCTCACCGGCAACGCGCCGGAACTTGCCCTGAGCCCGCGCCTGCATAACCGCGACCTCGCGCCAACACGTATCGAAGGCCGTCGCTGGGGCGGCTACAGCATCTTCGCGCTGTGGACAAACGATGTGCACAATATCGCCAACTACTCGTTCGCCATGGGCTTGTTCGCCCTCGGCCTGGGTGGCTGGCAAATTCTCTTGTCGTTGGCCATCGGTGCGGCCCTGGTGTATTTCTTCATGAACCTGTCCGGCTACATGGGGCAGAAAACCGGGGTGCCGTTCCCGGTCATCAGCCGCATTGCCTTCGGTATCCACGGCGCGCAGATCCCGGCGCTGATCCGCGCCGTCATCGCCATTGCCTGGTTCGGCATCCAGACCTACCTGGCCTCGGTGGTGCTGCGGGTACTGCTTACCGCCGTGTGGCCACAAATGGCGGCATACGACCACGACAGCATCCTCGGCCTGTCGAGCCTGGGCTGGGTGTGCTTCGTATCGATCTGGCTGGTGCAACTGGTCATCCTGGCCTACGGCATGGAGATGGTGCGCCGCTACGAGGCCTTTGCCGGCCCGGTGATCCTGCTGACCGTCGCCGCCCTGGCGGTGTTCATGTACTTCAAGGCCGATGCCCGCATTGCCTGGTCGGTGGCTGCGCCGCTGACTGGCTACGAGATGTGGCGCAACATTTTTGCCGGCGGCGCGCTGTGGCTGGCGATCTACGGCACTTTGGTGCTGAACTTCTGTGACTTCGCCCGCTCCTCGCCGTGCCGCAAGACCATCCGCGTCGGCAACTTCTGGGGCCTGCCGGTGAACATCCTGGTGTTCGCCGTGATCACCGTGGTGCTATGCGGTGCGCAGTTCCAGATCAACGGCCAAATCATCGACAGCCCGACGCAGATCGTCGCCGCCATCCCCAGCACGCCATTTTTGGTGCTCGGCTGCCTGGCCTTCCTGATCGTCACCGTGGCGGTGAACATCATGGCCAACTTTGTCGCACCAGCCTTCGTGCTCAGCAACCTGGCGCCGCGCCACCTGAACTTCCGCCGTGCCGGGCTGATCAGCGCCACGTTGGCGGTGCTGATCCTGCCGTGGAACCTGTACAACAGCCCGCTGGTGATCGTGTACTTCCTGTCGGGCCTGGGCGCCCTGCTCGGCCCGCTGTACGGGGTGATCATGTCCGACTACTGGTTGCTGCGCAAAGGCTGCATCAACGTGCCACAGCTGTACAGCGAAGACCCGGCCGGCGCCTATCACTACAGCAAAGGCATCAACCTGCGCGCCGTGGCCGCCTTCGTGCCGGCTGCGCTGCTGGCCATCGTCCTGGCCCTGGTCCCCAACTTCCAGAGCGTGGCGCCGTTCTCCTGGTTGATCGGCGCCGGTATCGCCGCTGCCCTGTACCTGCTGATCGCACCCCGCAACCGCCAATACCACGACGTCAGCGGCGAGTGCATCGCCGTCGACCACAGCAGCCATTAATCAAGGAAGACAGCCCATGCGTATTCTGATCGCCAACGTCAACACCACCGAAGCCATCACCGACGCCATTGCCGAGCAGGCCCGTGCGGTGGCCGCGCCCGGCACGGAAATAATCGGCCTCACACCTTGGTTTGGTGCCGAGTCGGTGGAGGGCAATTTCGAAAGCTACCTGGCTGCAATCGCGGTGATGGACCGAGTACTGGCCTTCGAAGGCCCCTATGACGCCGTGATCCAGGCGGGTTATGGCGAACACGGCCGCGAAGGCCTGCAGGAGCTGCTCAACGTGCCGGTGGTGGACATTACCGATGCTGCCGCCAGCACAGCAATGTACCTGGGCCATGCTTATTCGGTTGTAACCACGCTGGACCGCACCGTACCGCTGATCGAGGACCGCCTGAAGCTGTCCGGCCTGTACGAGCGCTGCGCCTCGGTGCGTGCCAGCGGGCTGGCGGTACTGGAACTGGAGGCCGACCCACAGCGGGCCGTGGAGGCGATTGTCGAGCAGGCCGAACGGGCCGTGCGTGACGACAAGGCCGAAGTGATCTGCCTGGGTTGCGGCGGCATGGCCGGGCTGGACGAGCAGATTCGCCAGCGCACCGGTGTGCCCGTGGTGGATGGTGTGAGCGCAGCGGTAACCATTGCCGAATCGCTGGTGCGCATGGGGTTGAGTACTTCCAAGGTACGCACCTATGCCACGCCGCGCGCGAAAAAGGTGCTGGGTTGGCCGATGCGCTTCGGCCGCTGATCCAGTATTTCCCTGTGCCGGCCGCTTCGCGGGCAAGCCCGCGAGGGGGCCGGTACTATCGCCCCATCATTTCGACCAGGCGCTGCGCACTGCCACAGGCCAAGGTAAACCCCAACGCACCATGCCCCAGGTTCAGCCACAAGTTGCGATACACCGTCCCGCCAATGATCGGCACCCCGGTCGGTGTCGCCGGCCGCATCCCGGCCCACTCCACCGCCTGGTTATAATCCGCAGCCTTGGGTAACGTCTCAAGTGCCAGCCGCCGCATGCTCTGCAACCTGCGCTTTTCCACCGACTCGTCAAAACCGACAATGTCCACCATCGCCGCTACCCGTAGCTGCTGCCCCAGGCGGGCGTAGACGATCTTGCGCTCATAATCGGTAAGGCTCACTTCCGGGGCTTGGTGCCCGGCACCGATCGGTGCCGTCAGGCTGTAGCCCTTCAGCGGGTAGACCGGTATATGCACCCCCGGTAGTGCCAAGCCTGGGCCGCGATGCCCGGCGCATAGCACCAACTGCTCCACCTCCATCTGCTCGTCGCCCAGTTGTAGCGCTACAACCTGGTCCTGGCACCGCACCAGTTGCGTCACTGGCCGACCAAGCAGAACACGGCATTGCTCCGAAGCGCGTAACAGGGCCTCCAGGCGCTGGCAGAACAAGTGGCAATCACCCACCTCTTCATCCGCTGTGAACACGCCACCGACAAACGGTGCCCCCGCCAATGCAGGCTCCAGCGCGTGCAGCTCGACTGCCGCCAAAACCCGCTGGCTGGCCGGGTCCGTCAACTGCGCTCGGCCATGGGCAAAGGCCCGCTCGCTGCGAAAAGCCACCAGCTTGCCGTTGCGCCGCCAGGCAAAGTCGCCCAGGTTCTGCGCCTCGCGCCATTGCCCCAGAACGGCCTGGCTGTGCAACGCCAGCTCCAGCAGTTGCCCGGCATTACGGCGATTGACGCTGCGCCGGCAAGCCAGGGTAAAGGCCAGCAGCCAGCGCCACTGCGCCGGGTCAAGGCGCAAGCGCAGGCGCAGCGGCGACTCGCCCTGCAGCAGCCAGCCCAGTGCCTGCCAGGGCACTCCGGCATCGGCCAGTGGCGCCACATACCGATAGGACAATTGCCCGCCATTGGCAAAACTGGTGGCCGACGCCAGGCTGTCGCGCGCCTCGATCAACGCTACCGAATACCCGTCACGAACAAGGGCGTAGGCCGTCGCCAGGCCAACCACCCCGCCACCGATTACCGTTACCCGCTGCTTCATCCTTCATCCCTGTTCCGGCTTCCTGGCCAAACAGTACCAGCGGATCAGGTCGGGCAGCTATGCGCACCGTCATTCAGGCCCTGGCGCACGTTACGGCTGAGCAGGCTGGCCTTGCCGTCGTGCCAGGTCAGGGTCAGTACATAGAGGGTGTCGAAGTCATCCCCGCTCCAATCCTCGGTGATCACCCGCTCTTCACCCAGGGCCTTGCCCGCCACGGTGTTGATCAGCTCTGGCAGGTAGCCGTGGGACCAAGCGGTGTAGACGGTTGCATTGCGGTATTTTTCGCTCAGCAACTCTTCGGCCAGCTCATCGGTGTCGTTGGCGCCGTAGTCGATGTTCACCGGCAAGCCGAGGCGAATGGCGCTGGGGGTGATGGTCATCAGCGGGCGGATATAGCTGTAGCTTTCGTCCCTGCTGCCTTCTTCGACATGCCGTGAGGGGTTGGCGGCAAACACGTAGTCAGCCTTGCCGAAGCGTTCGGGCAGCACGGTTGCCAGGTCCAGCGCACGGTTGAGGCCTTGGCAGTTCAATTGGCCCAACCCTTCACCTGGCTTCTCGCCATGACGCAGGAACACCAAGGTTTGAGTGCCATCCACCGGTTGCGCCCGGCTTTCGACAGCCTCCAGCGCCAACGGTACAGCGACGGCTGTGAGCACCAGGCTTAGCAGCAAGTGACGGCGACGGTGGAAGAATGTTGGCAACTTCATCAAGGCAGGCTCGTGTGGCATAAAAATCGGAGTTACCCGCCACATCGCCCGGCCAGTCGCAGGGCGCCCTTGTAGTGAATGCCATCCTTGGCAACGAGTGAGGGTCAGAGTGCCCTGAACCCGTTTGGTTCCTCCCTGGAGGTGGATGCCGTTCCCTAGGCAAGGCCCAGGCTAGGGGAAAAGTGTTGCGCAATTGTGTAAGGTGCAAGAACCTCGGGTTGCAATACGATCACTCAATCATCCCGCGTCAGCACTTCCACCAGCTCGATCTCGAAGGTCAGGTCCGAATTCGGTGGGATCGAGCCCACGCTGCGCTCGCCATAACCCAGGTGCGCCGGCACTAGCAGTTTGCGCTTGCCGCCAACCCGCATACCCATCAAGCCTTGATCCCAGCCCTTGATCACCCGACCAGTGCCGATCACGCACTGGAACGGCTTGCCGCGCGACCAGGACGAATCGAACTCACTGCCGTCGGCCAGCCAGCCGGTGTACTGGGTGGTGATCAGGGCGCCTTTGACGGCGGCTTTGCCATCACCCTCGACCAGGTCGATGATCTGCAGTTCTTGGCTCACGGGCACACTCCAACGCTGAAAACAAAGCCGCCCTTTTCTCAGGAATGCAGCGGTTTGGCAAGTTCGCGCGGGGTTTCATGCTGGCGCATCGACCACAGCACGCCGCCAATCACCAGCACGATCGCTGCCGCTTCCAGCAAGCTTGGGCCGGCCTGCCGCCAGAGAAAGGCATACAGCAGAGCAAACAGGGTTTCAAACACGATCAGTTGCCCACTCAAGGTCAGCGGCAGGCGCTTGGAGGCGGCGTTCCACAACGCCATGGCAAGCCACGAACCGAGCACTGCGCAGGCCAGGCTGGCCGCCCAGAACAACCACCAGCGTGACATCGGCGCTTCGGCCTGCAGCTGTTGCGGCTGCCACAGTGCCAGGCCAGCGACCATCAACAGGCTGGCAAGGCCAGTCATTACCCCGCACAACACCGACCATTGGTGGCTGTCGAAGTGGCCGCACTGCTTCAGGTAGCGGCTGTTCTGCACGGCGTACCAGGTCCAGCACGCCAGGGCGGCCAGCGCGTAGAACAGGCCCATCAGCTTGTCGCCGATATCGCCGGGGGCGAAGGCAAAGGTTTGCAGATTGATGCACAGCATACCGGCAAGGATCAGCGCCAGCGGGCCGACCAGCCGCGCCAGGGGCACCGCGCCGCTGTCATTGCGGCCGTACAGGGTGATGGTCAGCGGCAACACGCCGACGATCAACGAGGCTGGGGCTACACCCAGGCGCTGGATCGCCGCCACCAGGCACACGAAGTACACCAGGTTGCCGATCACCGCCAGGCGCAACAGCATCCACGCATCACCTGCGGTCAGTTGGCGCAACTGGCGCGCCATGGGCAGGGCCAGCAGCAGCGAGATCACGCCCACCATCAGGTAGCGCACGCTGCTCAGCAACATCGGATTGAACTCGGGCAGCAGCTCGGGAACCATCAGCACCATGCCCCATAACGCACCGGCCATGCCGGCGTACATCACCCCGCGTTTCACGTGTCAGCTCCTGGTTTGAAGATGAACGCAGGCTACCTGTGCGCAGGGTATCGGGCAAAAGATGAATTCGCATCGCTGCATTCCCTGGAGGAATGCCAGCGTGCTCATTAAGATGTTGCCAGGTGGCGCCGCCACGACCTTGCACGGAGCCAACCATGAGCCGCTACAGCCGCCACCTACCCCCGCTCGATACCCTGATCGCCTTCGAGGCTGTGGCCCGTACTGGCAGTTTCACCCGTGCCGCCGGCGAGCTTTACCTGACTCAGAGCGCGGTATCCAAGCAGATTCGCTTGCTCGAAGACCAGCTCGGCACCCAGCTGTTCGAACGCCGCGCCCGCGGCATTACGCTGACCACCGCTGGCGAGCACTTCCATGATGTGGTCGAGCCGATGCTGGACAAGCTGCTGGCCAACGTCCAGCGCTTGAAAAGCGGCCATGGCAACCGCCATGTCAGCGTCATCTGCACCCATGCCGTGGCGCAATATTGGTTGTTCCCGCGCCTGCTGCGCTTCAACGAACAGCACCCTGGGCTTACGGTGAACATCCATGCCAGCAACGACATCAACGAGAGCCTGGTTGCCGATTACGACTTCGGTATTCTCTACGGGCATGGCCGCTGGCGTTCGCTGCAAGCCAGCAAGCTGTTCGATGAAGTGATCTACCCGATTGCCAGCAGCCGCTGGGACATCAGCCAGGTCGACAGCCTGGCGGCGCTGCAGGCCATGCCACTGATCCAGCTCGATGCCTCGGCCTGGAACTGCCTGGACTGGCACGACTGGTTCGCCCATTTTGGCCAGCGCTATCAGGCACCCGCCGATGCGCTCACCTTCAACCAGGTGAACTTGGTGTTCGACGCGGTCATGCAAGGAATGGGCGTGGGCCTGGGTTGGGAGTCCATGGCCCGTGAACGCATCAACAGCGGCCTGATCCGCCAGGTGTGCGATTTTGAAGTACGCACCGGTCAGGCCGACTACCTGGTGCACGACCGCCAGGCTCTGCCCTCACCCGCCGCACAGGTGTTTGCCGAGTGGCTGCTGGCACAGGCCTGAATCAGCTGTACTGCTCAAGTACCTCCTGGCCGGTGAGTTCCTTGGTCTGGTTGGCGAAGCAATACCAGGACGGTTTTTCCTCGACGAAGATCTGCAGGTCGAAATCCCACTCTTGGTCGCCATCGAGCAGGCCGACCGGCACGGCGTGGAAGTCGTTGGCCTTGAGCCGGTAGTAAAGGTGCGTGCCGCACCGGCCACAGAAACCACGCTGGGCCCAATCGGACGAATCGTAGACGCTGGGCGCACGCCCTTCGATCAGCGGAGGTTGGCTGCAGTGCACCACCAGCAATGGCCCCCCGGTCCACTTACGGCACATGCTGCAATGGCAGGCGCTGATATGGGTGTTGTCGACGGTGACCGTGAGCCGGGTAGCGCCGCACAGGCAGGTGCCTTGTTTTTCCTTGGCCATGGGTAGTTCCTTGAGCGGAAGATGGGCCTTGTAGGCGCGGCCTTGTGCCGCGCCTACAAGGGACGGTGACAGCGTGTTAAATATAGACAGTACCACGCAGGTACAACGCCGCCCGCCCACTGATGATCACTCGACCATTGCCCGGCACTTCGCACTGCAGCTGCCCTTTGCGTGCCCCGCCTTGCTCGCAGCCCAGCACGCTCTTGCCCAATCTTTCGGCCCAAACCGGCGCCAGCGAGGTGTGCGCAGACCCGGTTACCGGGTCTTCATTCACGCCAACCCGTGGGCCAAACCAGCGGGTGACGAAATCAAAGCCACGCCCTGGCGCAGTCACGGCAATACCGCGCACGTCGAATGCCGACAACGCAACGAAGTCTGGTTTCAGTGTATCGAGCAGCAAAGCGTCATCGATCACCACCACATAATCGTCGCTGCGATACAGCGCCTGTGCCGCGTTCAGGCCCAATGCCTGCAACAGGCCCGCCGGGATGTCCACGGCTTCCGGTTGCTTAGCCGGGAAGTCCATGGCCAGCAGCCCGTCAGCGCCACGGCTGACGCGCAGTTCGCCACTGCGGGTATTGAAGCGCAGCACCTGCGTCTGCTCACCCAGTTGCTCGAACAGCACATAGGCCGAGGCCAGGGTGGCATGGCCGCACAGGTCGACTTCCACGGTCGGGGTAAACCAGCGCAGGTCGAACGTTTCGCCATTGCGCACGAAGTAGGCGGTTTCCGACAGGTTGTTTTCTTCGGCAATGCGCTGCAGTACATCGTCCGGCAGCCAGCCTTGCAGCGGGATCACTGCGGCCGGGTTGCCACCGAACGGTTCAGCGGAAAAGGCATCGACCTGGAAGATTTCGAGTTGCATGCACACACTCCTGGTTGCCTGGGCGCTGCCAGGCAGTTAACTGGAAAAGGTTACGAGCGTACCGGGGTCAATACCGGCTCACCGGCAAAGAACGCCTGCAGGTTGCGCAGCACCAGTGCCACCGTGTCGCGTGCGGCTTCCGGCGACTGGCCGGCCACATGGGGTGTGAGCACGGTGTTGGCCAAGGCCTTGAGGGCATCGGGCACTGCCGGTTCGTCGTCGAATACGTCCAGCGCGGCGCCAGCCAGCTGGCCATGCTGCAATGCGGTAATCAGGGCCTGCGTGTCGACCACGCTGGCACGGGCGATGTTCACCAGATAGCCCTCAGCCCCCAAAGCCTCCAACACCTGCGCATGGACCAGATGCCGAGTGTTGGCACCACCCGGGGTGGCAACGACCAGAATGTCGACGGCCTCGGCCAGGTGTCGCGGGCTGTCGTACCAGGTGTAAGGCACATCCTGGCGTGGCGTGCGGCTGTGGTAGCTGATGGGCATGTCGAAGCCCAGGTGAGCACGCTTGGCGATTGCCAGCCCCACTGCGCCAAGGCCCAGAATGCCCAGGCGTTTGCCACTCACCGAAGGGCTGATCACTCGGTTCCATTCCCCGCGCCGGGTACTGGCATCGCCACGGGGAATGTTGCGCAGCAGCGCCAGCAGCAAAGCCAGGGTGTGGTCGGCGACGGCAGCGGCATTGGCCCCGGCACCGTTGGTAACGGTGATGCCGCGCGCTGCGGCGGCAGCCAGGTCGACCTGCTCGTAGCCGGCACCGATCACGCAGATGATCTGCAACTTGGGCAATGCGTCGATTTCGGCGGCAGTCAGCCCCAGTGGCCCACGGGTGAGCACGGCATCGATGTCATCGGCGTGACGTTCAATGGCCTCGGCCCGCAGTTGCGGTGAGGGGGCACGGATCAGGCGGTAACCGGCCTGCTCCAGCATGGGTAGGTAATCATCGACGGTTTCTACCAGTACCAGGACTGTCTTGCGCATGCCACCTCCAAGTCAATTCATGGGGGCATTATGCGGAGTCACCGGCCAGTACAGTCAATCGAAATATCAAGCCGGAACTGTACTGCATTAAACTCTTAGGATATTACACTTGCAATACCAGTAAACCGAAAGCAAGCCCTCCGCGAGCCAGGCCTGAATGAGTCGACTGTTTCCGACTCGGCCCAAACCCAATCATTACTCGCGCACTACCGATTAGTTTAATACCTTAGCGCCGCAGCATACCTATCAATTCTGCCAGGTGCCCTTTTCGTGCGCTTGTGCAAGTCTAATACGACTCCAAACTTACTGGACCGTAAACATGAGTCTGCGATCAACCTTAATACTGGCTCTTTTAATGAGCGGCTGCGCCACCACGCCACCGGTGGTAACCCATAATGCGCCGCTGGCCGCTCGCGCCTACCAGGAAGGTAACTTGGTTGCCGCACGTTTAACCGAACGCTACCACTATGCGCCACCTGATTGCGGCGAGGACTCAAAACCTGCATTTCTGTGCAGCGGTGTAATTTTCAGGGCTACCCATTACTCCCCCGCGTATGACGCGTGGAATCCCAGCCCACCCTCAGTCGTAAGTGGTGGCGTATCGTTCTCCTATCTGCGCAAGGACGCCAAATTCAACACCATGTTACCGGGTCAGCACAATGGCTACATATTGCACCCCGTCCTCAACAGGCCATTCGGCAAACGAAACTTGGAGGTTCTGTGCTACTTCCCGATTGATGCAGATACAGACCAAAGAGAAAAGCCAGGCTGTGGAGAGCATAAAAACTTTCCCATCGTAAGCCGTTCCTGTGAGCTGCAGAGTATCCAGACCGCGGAGCAGTGGCAGCAACATTACTCCCAGACACAACTCAAGCGTGAAAGCCAATGTGGGTTCAACGTCAGTGACGAGCGCAACACCGAGGCGGGTCCGGTTTTCAACGAGGCAATGCGCACGCACAATCTTGGTAGCACAATCCCAGAACACTTGTTCATGATGCCAAACGAGTTTCGCATTGCTACCTGGCCGCAAAACATCCCCTTAGAACTGCCGATCGAAGCGTTCTTCTACGTAGACGCGACTGGGCTGATCGATGCCAAGAAAGATCGTGACAGTTTCCAAGCAAAAACCAGCATACGCTTACCGTTGATAAAGATCACATTACCTGCCAACCGGCAACAGGACGCATTGTTCGATTACAGGCCCGAAGACAATAACTGATACAACTGGAGGCAGTCATAAAGCGAACAAAGCGCAGAACGTCATGAACGATTGATTTTTAATCAGCTCGCTTGTCAGCAACTATCGAAAACCTCCGCAACACCCAGACCAATGAGCCCTTCAATCGACAGGCATTAACTTCGACAAGTGAGTCTTCATAAATGAAAACACTGACACTCCTCCTTGTAGCATTGACCTTGACGGCATGCACTCAAACCCAAATCAAACCCTATCAACACACGCCAGTGGATGGGGCGGCAACGGCTCAGGCCTTGAACGCCAGGTATATCGATGATCGGCAGAATTGTGGGAATACCAGTATCCCTTCATTTCTCTGTAGTGGCGTAATACTTCGGGCAACTACGTATTCAACCAGCTACGATCCTTGGGATGCCAGCCCAGCCGCACAACAAAAAGACGGCGTGTCATTTTCCTACTTACGCAAAGATGCCAAATTCGCTCGATTGGCCTACGCGCTGACAAATGGCTTCATTTTTTACCCCATTTTTGACATGCCCCCCGACAAGATAAAACTGGAGGTATTCTGTGCATTCGTTATCGACGGCTGGACGAACGACAGGCCCGATCACGGATGTGGCGCAACCCCGGGATACGCTGTCAGCAAGCCATGCCACGAGAGCGGTATTCTCACCGCCAGCGACTGGCAGAATCACTATCGGGACGTTGGGGGCGTGAGCCAGCGCTTATGTGGCTTCAATGTGCGTGACAGCGCCAATGATCATGCCGGCCCGTCGTTTTACCAAGCGCTGCAGGCAAAGAGCACCGGCAGCTTGGCCGAAACGCTGTTCACCCAGCAGAACGAAATTGTCATCAAGTCATGGACGGACGATGTGGATGGCGGCTTACCCATACAAGCATTCTTCTATTTGAAAGACAGTGCCAGTGGTTTGGCCGAAGCCCAAGACATCAAGCGACGTTTTCTCGCCAAGACAGGAATCGATGTTCCACTGATCCGGCTCACCCTGCCAAGTCTCAGCAGCCAGGACGCCCATTTCGATTACATATCAGACGACAACAGAAAAGCTTCACCTGTGCCAGCATGCCCATCCGGTCTGGCGCCTTGCAGCTGAATGCACGCAGCCAACGGAGTCATGCACCATGACTAGGCCAGCCTATCAGGAAAAAAAATCACGCTGATGGTGCCGGCCATACCCATTCACTGGCCGAACGCGCGCCCTAATCCGCCTGGCACACCACTGCTGTCAGTTTCCTGCCAAGGCCCATTCGGGCTCAGCGACCAGCTCCAGCCATTGTCAAACCGGTAGTAGGTGCGCTGCCGGTAAAAGGTATTGGGCTGTTTCTCCAATACATATACCCCAAGCTTGGGGTCCCAGTGGCTGGCCCCACCAGGCGGTGGCGCAAAACTGGCCGAGGTGCGCGGCATTGGCTTGGGTATCGCCGCCGGCTTGCTCGGCTGAGTAGAGGGCTGCCCGCCCGGCAATGGCTTGACCACCGGCCCCTGCGGCGGCACACGCTCGATCGGTGGCGCGGGCTGCTCATACGGCTGATGCACCGTACACGCAGACAAACCCAGGGCCAGGGTAATCAGGGTCAGGCGGACGGTGCTGTGCATGGGATTGCTCTCTTACTGGTCGGGGCTGTCGATGGTCAGGCGCTGGGTGGCCTGAGTAGCGCTTGGCAGCGGTACGCCCTGGCCAATCCACTCGCCGTGAGTAGGCTGGCCAGCGCGCGAAACACGTGCAACCAGTTGGACTTCGGCAAATTGCGACAGTTTCATCTGCGGCATCATTGCGTCAGCATCCGACAATTCCACTTCGATCGGCAACTGCGCCACGGTCACCCGCTTGGCTGCCAGCGGCATCGGTGGGCCATTGCTGGCGCGCGCGAAAATGAACACCGTGTCGTCCGGCTTGACCTTGTCCTTAAGCGCCGCCGCCAGTTCCACACGTACTTTCAGGCGAGCCGCCACAGGCGCAGGCTCGGCAGACTGTGCTGGCGCTGCGCCCAGCCGCTCGGCGGCGCGATCGATACCGCCCTGCAGGGCCGCGCGCGATGTATCCCCCTCCGGCAACTGCGCCAGCAAGCGCTTCCAGTAGTCTATGGCTTCCTGATAGCGCTCACCCTCGAAGGCAGCGATTCCGCGCAGGCCCAGGCTGGTGACCTCATTGGGGTCGGCCTTCAGCGCTTCGTCCGTCAGCGCCTGTACCTGCGGGCTCCACTGCTTGTCGGCGGCGAAGTACAAGGCCTGGGCCCACTGCCCGAGCAGTTCGGGCTGGCGACCCGCCAGCGCCACTGCTCGCTCGAAGGTACGCGCGGCATCGGCCGGGCGCTGCTCGGCCATGTAGGCCCGACCGAGGAAATACAGGGCCTCGGCCGAATCCGGCTGAGCCTGCACCACACGCTCCAGGCGTGTGGTCATTTCTTCCATCGACTTCGGCGCCTCGGCGAATTCCTGGGTCAGCGCCACCTTGTCGGCTGCACCGAAGTGCAGGTACAACCCCAGCGCCATCAGCGGTACCAGCACGGCAGCCAGCAGCGGCAGGGCCTTGCCAAGATGGCCCTGGCGTGGGGCCTCGGCGCCCTCGGTGTCGGCCAGCAGCTCGCGGACTGCCTCGTCACGGCCCTTGGTCAACTGCGCCTCGTCGAGCACACCGGCAGCCTGTTGGGCAGCCAGTTCGGCAATACGCTCCTGGTACAGGGCCACGTTCAGGGCCGTGCGGTCTTCTTCCTGCTGGCGACGACGGCCACGCAGGATCGGGATCAGCAAAAAGCTGAGGGCAGCGAGCAGCAGCAGGCCCGCGCTAAGCCAGAATTCAATCATGGGTCTGTTCTTTTTCCAGCAGTTTGGAGAGACGCTCGCGTTCTTCGGCAGACAACTCATTGGCGCCCTGCACAGCCGCACCACGGCGCCGGCGAACGATCACCGCCAACACCACGAAGCCACCGGCCAGCAAAATCCCCGGGCCGAACCACAGCACCCAGGTACGCCCGCTCAGCGCAGGCTTGTAGCGCACGAAGTCGCCATAGCGGTCGACCATGAAGTCGACGATCTGCTGGTTGCTCTGGCCTTCACCAAGCATGCGGAAGATTTCCCGGCGCAGGTCAGCGGCAATCGGTGCGTTGGAGTCGGCAATGTCCTGGTTCTGGCACTTGGGGCAGCGCAGTTCCTTGGTCAATTGCTGGTAGCGCTCGCGCTCGGCCTCGTCGCGAAACTGGTAGGTGTCGATGGCCGCCTTGGCCACGCCGGCCAGGCTCATGCCCAGTACGGCAGCTGCCAGCCAACGCTTCATGGCTTGGCCTCGTCGACCAGGCCTTGGTACAGCGGCGCCAGCTGCTCACGCCATACGGTGGCATCGACAATGCCCACGTGCTTGTAACGGATGATGCCCTTGGCATCGATCAGGAAGGTTTCAGGCGCGCCGTACACCCCCAGGTCCAGGCCCAGGCTGCCTTGCTCGTCACGGATATCCAGCTGGTAGGGGTTGTGGAACTCGGCCAGCCATTTCTGCGCGGCGGCATTGTCGTCCTTGTAGTTGACCCCGTGGATCACCACACCCTGCTGGGCCAGCTGGTTCAGGTACGGGTGCTCGACCTTGCACGACGGGCACCAGGTGGCCCACACGTTGACCAACGCCGGGCGCCCCTGCAAGTCAGCCTGGGTCAGCGTACGGTCGCCCTGAGTCGAGGCCAGGGAAAACACCGGGAACGGTTTGCCGATCATTGCCGAGGGCAACTCGTCGGGCTTGAGGAACAACCCCTTGTAGAGGAACACCGCCACCAGCAGAAACACCGCCAGGGGGACTACCATGATCCAACGCTTCATGCAGCTGCTCCAGACACGCCCAGGGCATCGCGTACCCGGGTCTTGACCTTGACGCGGTAGCGCCGGTCGAGGGCCGCCAGCAACCCGCCCAGGCCGGTCAACAGACCGCCCAGCCAGATCCAGCGGACATAAGGCTTGATATGCACACGCACGGCCCAGGCGCCGTTCTCCAGCGGCTCGCCAAGGGCGACGTACAGGTCGCGGGTAAAGCCAGCGTCGATGCCTGCTTCGGTCATCATCGACTGCTGCACGGTGTACAGGCGCTTCTCTGGGTGCAAGGTGGTCACTTCACGGCCATTGCGGCTGACCACGATGGTGCCCTTGTCAGAGATGAAGTTCGGCCCTTCGAAGTGCTTGGCGCCCTGGAACAGGAAGTGGTAACCACCCAGCTCCACGCTTTCGCCCGGCGCCATGCGCAGGTCGCGTTCGGCGCTGTTGTTGCTCGACAGCACCACGCCCAGCGCGCACACCGCCAGGCCCAGGTGCGCCAGTTGCATGCCCCAGTAGCTGCGGCCCAGGCCGGGCAGCCCCTTGACCAGGCCCTTGTGGCGGGTCTTGTCGAGAATGTCACGCAGCCCGCCGAGCACCACCCAGGCAGCCAGGGCGAAGGCCGTCAGGGTCGGCCAGTCGAAGTCGTCGACGATGAAGCCGGCAACCGGGGCAAGGATGGCGCTGCCGATCAGCACCGGGGTCATCATGCTGACCAGCCATTTGCCCGGGGTGTCCTTCCAGCGCACGACCACGCCAATGCTCAGCACTACCATCAGCAGCGCCATCAGCGGCAGGAACAAGGCATCGAAGTACGGCGGGCCGACCGACAGCTTGGCCCCCGTCAACGCATCGAGCACCAGCGGGTACAGGGTGCCGAGCAGAATCATCGAAGCCGCCACCACCAGTACCAGGTTGTTGGCCAACAGCAGCGTTTCCCGCGACCACAGGGCGAACCCGACCTGGCTCTTGACCACCGGTGCGCGCAGGGCGAACAGGGTGAGCGAACCACCGACCACGAACAGCAGGAAAATCAGGATGAAAATGCCCCGCGACGGGTCGGCGGCAAATGCGTGCACCGAGGTCAGCACGCCCGAGCGCACCAGGAAGGTACCCAACAGGCTCAGCGAGAATGCGGCAATTGCCAGCAGCACGGTCCAGCTCTTGAACACCCCGCGCTTTTCGGTCACTGCAAGCGAGTGGATCAGCGCCGTACCCACCAGCCAAGGCATGAACGAGGCGTTTTCCACCGGGTCCCAGAACCACCAGCCGCCCCAGCCCAGCTCGTAGTAGGCCCACCACGAGCCCAGGGTGATACCCACGCCGAGGAAGGCCCAGGCGACGATGGTCCACGGCCGCGACCAGCGCGCCCAGGCGGCGTCGAGGCGGCCGCCGAGCAAGGCGGCAATGGCGAAGGCGAAGGCCACCGAAAAGCCCACGTAGCCCATGTACAGCATCGGCGGGTGAACGATCAGGCCAAAGTCCTGCAGCAGCGGGTTGAGGTCACGGCCATCGGTCGGCACCTGCGGCAGCAGGCGCTGGAACGGGTTGGAGGTAATGATCAGGAAGCTCAGGAAGCCCACGCTGATCATGCCCATGACCGCCAGCACGCGGGCCAGCATCACCTGCGGCAACTGCCGCGAAAACACCGACACGGCAAAGGTCCAGCCGCCGAGGATCAATGCCCACAACAGCAACGAGCCTTCGTGGGCACCCCACACCGCGCTGAACTTGTAGTACCAGGGCAAGGCGCTGTTGGAGTTGCTGGCTACATAGGCGACCGAGAAGTTATCGGTCATGAAGGCATGGGTCAGGCAGGCGAAGGCGAACGCCAGGAAGGCAAACTGCCCCCACGCCGCCGGCCGTGCCAGGCTCATCCATAGGCTGTCGCCACGCCAGGCACCGAGCAGCGGCACACTGGCCTGCACAGCGGCAAAGCAAATGGCCAGGATCATCGCCAACTGGCCCAGTTCGGGGATCACCAACGCGGCGTTCATGGCTTGGCCTCCCCGCCCGTGGCGGCCTGGCCGCTTTCTTTCAGGGCTTTGCTCACCTCGGGCGGCATGTACTTCTCGTCGTGCTTGGCCAGCACTTCATCGGCCACCACCACGCCGTCGGCGTTGACCTTGCCAAGGGCGACAATGCCCTGCCCTTCACGGAACAGGTCGGGCAGGATGCCACGGTAGGTGATCGGCACCGACTTGTTGAAGTCGGTGACCACGAAGCGCACGTCCAGTGAGTCGGACGAACGTTGCACCGAGCCTTTCTCGACCATGCCGCCAGCGCGGATGCGCGTGTCCAGCGGTGCTTCGCCGTTGGCGATCTGGGTCGGTGTGTAGAACAGGTTGATGTTCTGCTGCAATGCGCTCAAGGCAAAGCCGACGGCAACCCCGACGCCGACCAGCAGGCCGACGATGAGCAACAGGCGTTTCTTGCGCTGCGGATTCACTGGTTGTTCTCCCGGCGCAAACGGCGCGCCTCTTCTTGCAGGTAGCGACGGCGGGCCAGCAGTGGCGCGGCGACATTCAGCGCCAGCACCGCCAGGCAAATGCCATAGGCCGACCACACGTACAGGCCATGGTGGCCCATGGCGAGAAAGTCACCGAAGGTGGCAAAGCTCATTGTGCGGCCCTCCGCCCCAGGCTGTTCAACACTTCATCCTTGACCCAACTGGCGCGTGCCTCGCGCTTGAGCACTTCAAGGCGCATGCGCAGCAACAGCACGGCGCCGAAGAAGCAATAGAAGCCCAGCGCCGTGCACAGCAGCGGCAGCCACATTTCTGCAGGCATCGCCGGTTTTTCGGTGAGGGTGAAGGTGGCGCCCTGGTGCAGGGTGTTCCACCACTCCACCGAATACTTGATGATCGGGATGTTCACCACGCCGACGATCGCCAGCACCGCGCAGGCCTTGGCCGCACTGTCACGATTACTGATCGCCTGGCCCAGCGCAATAATGCCGAAGTACAGGAACAGCAGGATGAGCATGGACGTAAGGCGGGCATCCCACACCCACCAGCTGCCCCAGGTCGGCTTGCCCCAGATGGCGCCGGTCACCAGCGCCACGGCGGTCATCCAGGCGCCGATGGGCGCGGCGCATTGCAGGGCGACGTCGGCCAGTTTCATCTTCCACACCAGCCCCACCACCCCGGCCACTGCCAGCAGCACGTAGCAGGACTGCGCCAGCATCGCCGCCGGCACGTGGATATAGATGATGCGGAAGCTGTTGCCTTGCTGGTAGTCCTGGGGAGCGAAGGCCAGGCCCCAGGTGATACCGACCAGCAGCAGGAGCACGGCAGCGCCGGCCAGCCATGGCAGCATGCGGCCGCTGATGGCATAGAACCATTTCGGGGAGCCCAGCTTGTGGAACCACGTCCAGCTTATTTTCATCAGGGTACATCCAGGGTATTTGCCGGGCTTGAGAGCCCGGGACTCGTTATTCGCCGACGCTGATCTTCAGGCCGGCCGCTATCGCAAAGGGTGCCAGGGTCACGGCCAGTGCCGTGAGGCTGGCGAGCCAGAGCAGGTGGCCAGTTGCCGGCATATTTTGCAACGCCGCTTGCAACGCACCACTGCCCAGGATCAATACAGGGATATACAACGGCAGAATCAGCAACGCCAGTAACAAACCACCGCGCTTAAGGCCGACTGTCAGCGCCGCGCCTACCGCACCCAGCAGGCTCAATACCGGCGTGCCCAACAGCAGAGACCCAAGTAGCACCGGCAGGCAATGGCTCGGCAGCCCCAGCATCAGCGCCAGCAACGGCGCCAACAATACCAGCGCCAGCCCGGAAAAGATCCAGTGCGCCAGCACCTTGGCCAGCACCAGCAATGCCAGCGGGTGTGGCGACAGCACCCATTGCTCCAGCGAGCCATCTTCGAAATCGCTGCGAAACAGGCCGTCCAGTGACAGTAGCACCGCCAGCAATGCTGCCACCCAGACCAAGCCCGGCGACAAAGTTTGCAACAATTGGCTTTCCGGGCCGACCGCCAGCGGGAACAAGGCTACGACGATGGCGAAAAACACCAGCGGGTTGGCCAGCTCGGCCGGGCGACGGAACAGCAGGCGCGCTTCGCGGCGCAGCAACAAAATGAACACACTCATGCCGCCCATTGCCCCAGGTTCAGTTCACGGTAACCGGAGGGCTTGCGTTCCAGCGTGTGGTGGGTGGTCAGTACCACCGTGCCGCCCTGCTCACAGTGGGCCGCCAGGTGAGCTTCCAGCTGCGCCACACCTTGCTTGTCGAGCGCAGTGAAGGGTTCGTCGAGAATCCACAGCGGCGGGCAAGCCAGGTGCAACCGGGCCAGGGCCACGCGGCGCTGCTGGCCGGCCGACAGGGTATGGCAGGGTACATCTTCGAAACCGCGCAAGCCGACAGCCTCCAGCGCCGCCCAGATCGCTTCGCGGCTGGCCGGCTGATGCAGGGCGCACAGCCAGGTAAGGTTTTCCTCGGCGGTGAGCAGGTCCTTGATGCCGGCGGCATGGCCAATCCACAGCAGAATGCTGGCCAGGGCATGGCGCTGTTCGGCCAGTGGCTTGCCGCCCAGCAGGATCTGCCCGGCGGTCGGCTGCATCAGCCCGGCCAGCAGCCGCAGCAGGCTGGTCTTGCCGCTGCCGTTGGGGCCGCTGATCTGCAGCATGTCGCCGGCGCCCAGCTCGAAATCGAGCTGTTCGAACAGCAGGCGCCAGTCGCGCTCGCAGGCCAGGCCCGCGGCTTGGAGGTGAAGGGTCACGGTTTCGCCTTATCTTTGTAGGGCTTCGCGCCGGCGACGCCGGCCCGAAGCCCTTGTGTCTCAAGTCACCCGGCGCGCTGCCGTTATACTGGCAACCACGGGCGCTCGGCATTATTACACGCGCCGCCGCGCTGCCAAGAGGCCGGGCTCGACAGGTTGTATACAATCATGACTGAAATCAATAGTCTCGGCGCACAAACCGCGCTCAACAGCCAAGCCATGAAGGCCGGCATGACCGGCGAACTGCTGCGCCTGATCCAGGCTCAGCCCGGCCTGTTGGCCCCCGGCGAGACCGCGCAGGCCGAAGTCGTGTCGTTGCGCCAAACCGGCCAGGAGTTTCAGCTGGTGCTGCGCCTGATCCAGGCCAACGGTGTGCAGACCCAACTGCAGGCCAACGCCAGCCAACCTCTGCCCCAAGGCAGCCAGGTCACGGTCAGCCAAACCGAAAGCAACCGCCTGGCGATCATGCTGCAACAGGCGAGCGCCAGCCAGGTCGCCACCCTTACCCAACTCGATACCAGCAAAGTGCCGGTCGGCACCCTGCTGCAAGGCAAGGTGCTGACCAACCAGGCACTGGCTCAGGCACCCGGCCAACCGACAGTCTACCGGGCGCTGGTCAGCCTGCTCAACAGCGCCCAGGCCGGCGCCACCCTGAGCATCGACAGCCCGCGTCCGCTGGCTATTGGCAGCCTGCTCAGCGCGCTGGTGCAGGGTGACCAGTCGCTGCGTTTCGTGCCGCTTAGCGGCAGGCAGGACCAACTCAGCATTGCCCAGCAGTTGCTTACCCAGCAAAACCGCCAGGCCTCGCTGCCCGGCCTGCTCAACGCGCTGCAACAGCTTACCCGCGACCCTGGCGCCGATGGCGACCTGCGCGCCAGCGCCGAACGCCTGCTGGCCGGCCTGCCGGATGCCCGGCAACTGGGCGATGCCAAGGGCGTGGCCCAGGCCCTTAACAACAGCGGTGCTTTCTTCGAAGCAAAACTGCTGGGCGGTTTCCCCGCCAGCGTCGCCACCGACCTCAAGGCACACTTGCTGCGGCTGGTCGGCCAGGCCCCGGCCCTCCCGACGGGCACCATCAACCTGGCCCCCGCCAGCCTTGCCGTGACCATGCCGGCGCTGGCACGCAGCGCCCTGGGCATGCTCGAACGGGTCAGCCCCAAACCGCAGCCGGGGGCATTTCCGCTGCCCACGCGCCTGCTCAAGGCCCTGGAGGACGAAGGCGACCTGCAACAGCTGCTGCGCCTGGCTGCAGCTGCCGTTTCACGCCTGCAGAACCACGCCATGAGCAGCCTGCAACAAACCGGCACGCTGGAAAACGGCAACCTGCAGACCACCTGGCAAACGGAAGTGCCGATCCGCCACGGCCAGGAATTCATCCCGCTGCAGGTCAAACTGCAACGCGAAGAAACCCCGCAACAGCAGGCCGACCGCCAACATGAAGCGCAAGACCCGCTGCAAGCCCTGTGGCGTATCGAGCTGGCTTTCGACCTTTCACCACTGGGGACCATGCAGGTGCAGGCACAATTGAGCCAGGGCCGCCTGAGCGGGCAACTGTGGGCAGAGCGCGAGCCAACCGCGCGGCTGATCGATACCCAGCTCGGTGCCCTGCGCGAGCGCCTGCTGGCACGAGGCCTGGATGTTGGCGACCTGGAATGCCACCCCGGCACGCCGCCACAAGGCCCGCGTACGCGGGTAGAACAACGCTGGGTGGATGAAAACGCATGAGTCAGAAGCACACACGCCAAGCCATTGCCCTGAACTACGATGGCCAGCAGGCCCCTACCCTCAGCGCCAAGGGTGATGATGCGCTGGCCGAAGCCATCCTGGCCCTGGCCCGCGAGCACGAGGTGCCGATCTATGAAAACGCCGAACTGGTGAGGCTGCTTGCACGCCTGGAACTGGGCGAGCAAATACCAGAGGCGTTGTACCTGACCATTGCCGAGATCATTGCATTTGCCTGGCAGTTACGCGGCAAAGTCCCCTACGGCTTCGACACTTCATCAAAAGGTGAGCGTGACGTGACCGAGGTGCTCCCGCTTCTGCCTGGCCCGCCGGCTTGAGTCTCTGGCTCAGCACTATCTACCGCTCCCCTGTCGATCAGTCGATCAATGCTGTGGTTTTCCCAAACCACGGAGACCGACATGACCACCCCGCACATCAATGCTGCCGGCGTACAAAGGGTTCGCGATCATCTGGCTATCCTTCCCCGTCCTGACCACGAGGCCAAACGGGCAATTGCCGATTGGCTAACCAGGCAGGGTGTGAACCTTGACCCTGACCTGATCGATGTTGTCACGCTGCATGTTCACCCCCATGGCTTCGCCAGCTACCAAGCTGTGGTCGTCCAACGTATCAGCCTTACCCAGGCGGTACTGACGAATTGGCAAGGCGAATCCAACAACAATTTCTTCGGCGGGTTATTCAGAGAACCGTGGGCCGGCAAGCTGCCGGAAGATGGCCCGATCACGCTGGTCGATCACTTACCCCCACAACCCATTTACGATAATGGCGCCTGGTATCAAGTGTTCAATGGCCTGTTCAGGCGCACCACGCCCGCCCGTTACGATCACTCGACACTGCTCGACATCCACGCCGAAGCACTGCAAGCACATATAGAAGCACTGGACTTCCACACCCGTTACAGGGCGTCGCTCGATACCTACTGGCACAAACACCTGGCGGACTATCGACTGTGCTGCAAGCTCAACTTCATCGCTGCCTGCAACAAACAGGTCGCAGAAGGCAGCCTGAGCGATGCCGCACGCAAACTGGCCTGGCGCGCCGCCGAGCTGATTCCGCGCGGCAAACGTTTACGCTTGAGCACCCTGAGCATCTACGGCTATGCCGCTACCGATTTGCTCTACATCAACGATGGCAAGACCGACCTGAGCCTGCTCTACGCACCAGGTAACAGTTCGCCAATACTTGAGTTCGCCAGCGAAAATCTATTGAAAGACTGGATGGGTGAACGGTGTAGAGACGCAGCCGGGCGCCAGGCGCTCAAACAACATTTCCGCTTGGCCGACGGCCCGCAGGGCATCGATTTCAGTGGCCTGGACACTGCGCTGGAAGGCCTGGGTGTCTACCCGCTCTACCACCGTCTGCCAGCGGAACATGGCTTTTTCAACGATGACGGCAAATGGCCGCCGCGTACCTATGTCAATTACCGTCCGGACAAGTACAACCCCGACATTACCGGCGACCTGTTTCAGGCCATGGCTGAGCGGCAGCGCCAACGTTGCTACGACGATGCCGACTTCATCATCACCAGCAATGCGCAGGTAAACAAATCCAGATGGGCCAGCTACCTGAATAGCACCCTGAATCTTGTGGCGCCGTTGACATTCGTGGTGCCTGGGCTTGCTCCCCTGCTTGCACTGGGCGGAATAACACAGCTTGCCCTTGGCCTGGACCAGGCTATCAATGGGAAAACCTTGCGCGACAAGCAGCAAGGGGTGGGCAATATCGCTTATGGGCTCTTGAATGCGACCCCCTTGGCCGCTGAAGTCATGGTCAAAGGCACTGCACTGTTCCGCTTTCAGGAGGACGGCTTCGTTCTCCCGCGCAAAATCAATGAGCAATGGGGATACCCACTGAGCCCCGTAAGCCCGCCCCATTTACCGGAAGTGGAGGTAGCGCCCTATTTCCACCACCCCGCGCACATAGCGCCGCTGGAAGGTGCTGATGCCGAAGTGGCCAATTCGGTACGGCGCTATCCCAAGTACAACGGTGATACGGATCAGCTTGTCGGTTACTTGGAAGAGGTACCCGGCTACGTGGAGGAACTCGACCTTGTGTATGACATGGAAACCGATTTGTTCATCACCATTGAAGGTACCAACGAGGTAGCACCGGTTTACTACGAGGCCGAGCCCGGGACCGGCAACGTACGCATCGCCAATCCCGAAGGCCGTAACGTCACCGACCAGATGCGCATGGCATCCCTGCGTGCACTGGGTATCGATGTGCAATTTCCCATACAGCTACCGGCCCCGATCGTCCAAGGCGCTCACCCCATCCCCAAGCTCATTTCGTCACTGTGGGTTGGCGATAAACCCCTTGGCGACACGTTGCTGGATACACTGGCGAACAATGCAGGATTGCTGCGCGATAGCGCTTACCGTTATCGGTTATTCCTGTCTAAAGCAAACCCCGAGGCCTATGCGCAGAACCTGCGCAACCTGGATGCAAAAGTACCTGGGTTGCAAGTGTTGGCCCTGGAAGACCAGGCATTCTTCAAAGCCTTCGAACAAAGCCCGTACTTTGCCCAGTATCAAGCGGCAATCGATGGCAATGGCGGTGTAGCCACCAACTTTTCCTCAGCGTCGGATGTGTTGCGCTACCCGATACTGCACGCCGAAGGCGGGTTGTACATGGACGTCGATGACCAGCTGCTAGGCACTGCTGCCGGCACCTCCCAGAACACAGCGGCCATCGATACCGTTGCCCTGGTCACCACCGATGACGGGTTGTTGTTGTACCCGCCCATGCAGAACGAGAAGCTGGGCATGAACACGCTGTTCAATACCAGCATGATTGGCAGCCACGCCGGTAACCCAATACTGTTGACGATTTGCGAAGAGATGCGTGCCCGCTACCTGGTCAACGCGGACTTTTATCAGCTGCGCCCCACGTTGGCAGATGACCCCGCGGGTTTCTACCGCTATGCCAACCGGCTAAGCGAGCTGTGCGGCCCCGGCATGCTCAATGCCGTGATAGACCGGGCTCTTCCAGATCTCTATTGCATGCGTCAGATTCACAACCTGTACATGATGCCGCGCATCAACAGCTTCCTGTACGTAGACCTGGAAGCTTTCAAGGCTTTACAGCTCCAGCGCACGCCACTTTCCCGCGTGGCCAAAGTGGGCGGCATGCATTCCTGGGCCACTACCTGAATGCCAAGGCGGCAACACCCCTGAACGAAACGGGCGGCCTGGGCCGCCCGTTTGATCAGCCGCTGCGATGCAGCTTGCTCATCAATTCCGCCTCGGCCTGGGTCAGGCCGCAGCTTTCGGTCAGCTCGGCCACGCTGGCGCCCATCCCCACCAGCTTGGCCGCCTGAGAAAACGTGACGTTGTTGGGGTCGCGCTGCTCCAGTTGCTGGATCTTGTCGGGCAGCGGGGCCATCGTCACGCTCAGCTCGTGCAGCGCTTCGCCCATGCGCACGGTGCCGTTCTGGTAGTCGTCCAGGCGCTTGGCCAAGTCCTTGATGCGCTGGTCACGCAGCGCGTCGCCCTCGGCCTGCTGCGCAGCCAGCTCGCGCTGGCGCTTGCTGTAGTTGAGGAAGAACCACAGGCTCAGCGCCCAGACCAGCGCCAGGAAGATGACAGCAACCTGTAGAATCAACTCAGATGTTCTCCAGCTCGGACCATTCTTCCTCGGTCATCATCTTGTCCAGCTCGACCAGAATCAGCAGTTCGCCATTCTTGTTGCACACACCCTGGATGAACTTGGCCGACTCTTCGTTACCCACGTTCGGCGCGGTCTCGATTTCGGACTGGCGCAGGTAAACCACTTCGGCCACGCTGTCCACCAGAATGCCGACCACCTGCTTGTCAGCCTCGATGATGACGATACGGGTATTGTCGGTGACTTCAGTCGGCATCAGGCCAAAACGCTGACGGGTGTCGATCACCGTCACCACATTGCCGCGCAGGTTGATGATACCCAGCACATAGCTTGGCGCGCCCGGCACCGGGGCAATCTCGGTGTAGCGCAGCACTTCCTGCACCTGCATCACGTTGATGCCGTAGGACTCGTTGTCCAGACGGAAGGTAACCCACTGCAGGATCGGATCTTCAGAACCTTGTGCAGACGACTTTTTCATTCCCCTACCCTCAAAATCCGCCGTTGGCGGTGTGTTCGGTGTCATTTCTGTTTGGCATGCATCTGCTTGACCGCGCCACTGGCGATCAACTCGGCCAGTGCGGCGACGTCGAGCAGTGCACACATGTGTTCGATCACGGTACCGGCCAGCCACGGGCGCTGACCACGCTGGCTGCGCCACTTGATCTCGGACGGGTCCAGGCGCAGCGAGCGGCTGACCTGGTGCACCGCCAGCCCCCATTCGTAACCTTGTACGGAAATCACGTATTGCAGGCCCTGGCGAAAGTCATCGCGGTAGCGGTCGGGCATTACCCAGCGCGCGGTGTCCAATACCTTCAGGTTGCCTGCCTGGCAAGTCAGGATGCCGAGGAACCAGTCGGGTTGACCGAACAGGGGCGTCAGCTCCTGGCCCGCCAGGGTGTAGATCGAGCCCAGGCACACCAACGGCACCGCCAAGGTCAGGCCGGCAACATCGAACAGCAGGCATTCGAACGGCTCGGCCGCCCACACCGGGCGACCGTCGACGGTGGCCGGGGGCAGAGGCAGGTTGGGTGCTGGCAGGTGCACATCGACCAGCGGTACAGCCGGTTCCACGGCTTGCTCTTCGACCAGCACCGGGATAGCGGCTTCGGCCACCACCGCCTGCTCGACCACCGCCACCACCGGCGCTTCCACCGGCATTACGCTGGGCAAAACCGCCAATCTGGGTTCAGCGAACGGCCGCGAAGCAACGCTGACGGTGGCTTCAGCAGGTTCAGGCTGGGCCAGCGGCCGGGCATCGCGTACCTGCTCCTCACGCACCGCCTCGGCGAACTCATCCGCCGCCGGCGGCTCGCTCAGGTCTTCAGCCTCGGTGGCCTCCTGCAGCAGGCCGTCGAGGTATGACTGCAGGGCCATCTGTGGCCGGGTGCTGGTGTGCCGAATCTGGGTCATCAGGCCACCTGCACTGAAGGCTTGTTGGTCAGCAGGTGCTTGAGCAGCGCCCGGTAGGCAATCAGCCCACGGCTCTTGCTGTCGAACTGCGACGGAGTGACGCCTTTGCGGCTGGCATCGCGCAGGCGCGTATCGACAGGAATGTAGCCCTGCCACACCTGCTGGCCATAGCTATCGCGCAACTGCTTGAGCGTGCCCAGCGAAGCCTGGGTACGGCGGTCGAACAAAGTCGGCACGATCTGGTACGGCAGCGCCTGCTTGCGCGAACGGTTGACCATGGCCAAGGTCCCGACCATTCGCTCCAGGCCCTTCACCGCCAGGAATTCGGTTTGCACCGGAATCACCAGTTGCTGGCTGGCGGCCAAGGCATTGACCATCAGCACGCCCAGCAAAGGGGGGCTGTCGATCAGGGCAAAGTCGAAATCCTGCCACAGCTGCGCCAGACTCTTGGCGATGACCAGGCCCAAGCCATTCTGCCCCGGCGACTGGCGCTCCAGCACCGCCAGCGCGGTACTCGACGGCAACAGCGAAATGCGCTCGTCGCTGGTGGGCAGCAGCAGTTGCCCAGGCAAGCCCTCGGGCACCGCGCCCTTGTTCAGGAACAGGTCGTAGCAGCTGTGCTCCAAGGCATCCGGGTTGTGCCCGAAATAGCTGGTCATCGAGCCATGCGGGTCGAGGTCGACGACGACCACGCGCTTGCCGGCCTCGGCCAGCAGGCCGGCCAGGGCGATGGTAGTGGTGGTCTTGCCCACGCCACCTTTTTGATTGGCTACTGCCCAGACTCTCATAGGACGACTCTTGACTCATTCATTACACCGGAGACCCGTGGAAGCTGGCTTGCCGGCAAGCCAGCTTCCACAAGTCAAGCGGTGACAGAGAATTGACGAGTTACTGCCCCGCCACCGTTGCTGGCGTTGCCGGTGCACTTTGTGTGCCAGCCCGGCGCAATGCGGCATCCGGCGTGGCATTGGCACTGCCCGAACCAGTCAGGCTGCGGCGCACTTCGAGGTTGCGGGAAATCACCAGCACCACCCGACGGTTGCGTGCGCGGCCGTCAGCGGTGTCGTTGCTGGCCACCGGCTGGTACTCGCCATAGCCAACCGAGGCCATGCGCGCCGGGTTGACCCCTTCCATGGCCAGCAGACGCACGATGCTTGCCGCCCGCGCCGACGACAGCTCCCAGTTGGTCGGGTACTGCGCGGTGCGGATCGGCAGGTTGTCGGTGAAGCCTTCGACGTGCACCGGGTTGGCGAACGGCTTGAGAATGTTGGCCACCTTGTCGATGATCGCAAACGCCTTGTCACTGGGCATGGCATCGCCACTGCCGAACAACAGCGACGAATTCAACTCGATCTCGATCCACAGCTCGTTGCCACGCACGGTCATCTGGTTACTGTTGATCAGGTCGCCAAAAGCGTCGCGCACATCATCGCTGATGGTTTTCAACGGGTCGACATTGGTCGCGGCCAGGCCCGCCTCGGTCTGCTCGCTGTCTTTCACCAGTGGCTCTGCCGGGCGCACGCTCAATGGCTGTTCATCGCCAATGGGGATCGGCTTCATGCTGCGCTCGGGGTCATTGAAGACACCAAGCAAGGCCTGGGAAATGACCTTGTACTTGCCCTCGTTGATCGAGGAAATCGAGTACATCACCACGAAAAAGGCGAACAACAAAGTAATGAAGTCGGCGTAAGACACCAACCAGCGCTCGTGGTTTTCGTGTTCCTCGGTATGACGACGGCGACGCATGGTTACTCCATGAAGCCTTGCAGCTTCAGCTCGATCGAGCGCGGGTTTTCACCCTCGGCAATCGACAACAAGCCTTCGAGCAGCATCTCGCGGTAGCGCGACTGGCGCATCACGTTGGCCTTGAGCTTGTTGGCAATCGGCAGCAGGATCAGGTTGGCGCTGGCCACGCCGTAGATAGTGGCGACGAAGGCCACGGCAATACCGTTGCCCAGCTGGGACGGGTCAGCCAGGTTGCCCATCACGTGGATAAGGCCCATCACCGCACCGATGATGCCGATGGTTGGCGCGTAGCCGCCCATGCTCTCGAACACCTTGGCAGCCTGGATGTCACGGGCTTCCTGGGTCAGAAAGTCGACTTCAAGAATGCTGCGGATGGCTTCTGGCTCGGCGCCATCCACCAGCAGCTGCAGGCCCTTGCGCGCATACGGGTCGGGCTCGCTGTCGGCCACGCTTTCCAGGCCGAGCAGGCCTTCCTTGCGCGCGGTCAAGCTCCAGTTCACCACGCGATCGATACCGCCCGCCAGGTCAACCCGTGGCGGAAAGAGAATCCAGCGCAAAATCTGCAAGGCGCGCTTGAACGACGACAGTGGCGACTGCAGCAACGCCGCCGCCAGGGTGCCGCCCAGCACGATCAGTGCCGCCGGGCCATTGATCAGGGCACCGACATGGCCGCCTTCGAGGAAGTTGCCCCCGACGATGGCAACAAACGCGAGGATCAGGCCGATCAGGCTGAGGACATCCATCAGACGCACGCCTCCACCAGGTGCTTGCCGATTTCGTCCAGGCTGTACACCGCATCGGCCAGGTTGGCCTTGACGATGGCCATGGGCATGCCATAAATCACGCAGCTGGCTTCATCCTGGGCCCACACCGTGCTGCCCCCCTGCTTGAGCAGGCGCGCGCCTTCGCGGCCATCGGCGCCCATGCCGGTGAGCACCACCGACAACACCTTGTCACCATACGACTTGGCCGCCGAACCGAACGTGATGTCCACGCAGGGTTTGTAGTTCAGGCGCTCGTCACCGGGCAGGATCTTCACCGTGCCACGGCCATCGATCATCATCTGCTTGCCACCAGGGGCCAGCAGGGCCAGGCCAGGGCGCAGCATGTCGCCGTCCTCCGCCTCCTTGACGCTGATGCGGCACAGCTTGTCCAGGCGCTCGGCAAAGGCCTTGGTGAAGGCCGCCGGCATGTGCTGGATCAGCACGATCGGCGCCGGGAAATTGGCCGGCAATTGGGTCAATACCCGCTGCAGGGCCACCGGGCCACCCGTGGAGGTGCCGATAGCCACCAGTTTGTAGGGCTTGCGCTTGGGCGCTGGCGAGTGCGTGGCCGCCGGGGCCGGGGCCGCTGCACGGGCAGGCACAGCCGGGCGCGCCTGCGCCGGGCTGGTGAAGGTGCTGGCGGGCGCGTGGCTACTGGCAGGCGCAGGCGCGGCGACCGGGGCCGTTCTGGCATAGCTGCCAATACGGCGGTTGCTGCGGGAAATGGTATGCACCTTTTCGCACAGCAGTTGCTTGACCTTGTCGGGGTTGCGCGAGATGTCTTCGAAGTTTTTCGGCAGGTAATCCACCGCGCCGGCGTCCAGCGCGTCAAGGGTCACGCGGGCGCCCTCATGGGTCAACGACGAGAACATCAATACGGGCGTCGGGCAGCGCTGCATGATGTGCCGCACAGCAGTGATGCCATCCATCATGGGCATTTCGTAGTCCATGGTGATGACATCGGGCTTGAGCGCCAGCGCCTGGTCGATTGCTTCCTTGCCGTTGGTCGCGGTACCCACTACCTGGATCGTCGGATCCGCCGAGAGGATTTCCGAGACGCGGCGGCGGAAGAAACCGGAATCATCCACCACCAGGACCTTGACTGCCATAAACACTCCATTAGGCGGCGCAACCCGCCAGGGTGCGCCACCGAAATCAAATACGCCGCGCGGCGTAACGCTTGAGCATGCTCGGGACGTCGAGAATCAACGCAATGCGACCGTCGCCAGTGATGGTGGCCCCGGACATGCCCGGGGTGCCCTGCAGCATCTTGCCCAGTGGCTTGATTACCACTTCTTCCTGGCCCACCAGTTGATCGACGACAAAGCCGATGCGTTGGGTGCCGACCGACAGGATCACCACATGGCCCTCGTGCTGCTCTTCGTGCACCTGGCCCTGGACCAGCCAGCGCTTGAGGTAGAACAGCGGCAG
>Ga0207655_1000646_pt1 | contig 41672 bp, 37 predicted proteins | sample KBSM44metaG_FD_184398 | JGI IMG/M metagenome (GOLD analysis project Ga0207655, IMG submission 184398) | Miscanthus rhizosphere microbial communities from Kellogg Biological Station, Michigan, USA - KBS M4-4 metaG (SPAdes) (version 2) | ecosystem: Host-associated > Plants > Roots > Rhizosphere >...
GGGTCCGGGACGCTTATCCAGCATTCAATGCACCCATGCGCTGCCACGGCTTTGTGGGCCGCCCAGCCAGAGTCGCAAAGAATCCTTACAGAAGCTGCTTTCAAAGTTTTACGCCTGCAGAACGGGGGCTGATGAGGGTTGGCGCGGGCATGCGAGGGAAGCATGACCCGGGCCAACGCCGTTCTACCGGATTAACTGTGCTCGTGACGCTTTGAAAACAGCTTCCAACGGACATTGTTGCCTTTGAAAAGGCCGGATGATTCTACGGCAAAAAAAGCCCGAAGGTAAGGCGGTGAACATGACTTTAACGAGTGACCCTGGTTAGACAAAGGGCTAACATGGGCCTGTGTTCCACCGCCAAGCTGTTGTTTTTCATGTCCAACAAGTCCATCAAAACCCCTTGCGTCGGCCTGTGCTCCACGGTGTACGGAGACACGGTGTGCCGTGGCTGCAAGCGTTTTCACCACGAAGTGATCAACTGGAACGGTTACGACGACACGCAGAAGCGCGCCGTGTGGTTGCGCCTTGAGCAACTGCTGGTGCAGGTGATGATGGCCAAGCTTGAGGTGTTCGACAAAAGCCTGCTGCGCCAGCAACTGGAGCAGCGCTCGATCCGCTTTGTCGAGCAGCAGTCGGAATATTGCTGGGCTTACCAGCTTATCGCCCGCGGGGCGCGGATGATCCGTGACCTGGAGGCCTACGGTATGGTGCTGTTGCCGGAATTTCGCGACTGGGAACTGCCGCAGTTGCGCGATGCCATCGATCGCGAGTTTTTCCTGCTTTCAGAGGCGCATTATCAGCGCTACATCGCCCCCAGCTTCCTGCGCGATGCCTTGGCGACGGGGCAAGGTTGACGCTGAGTGGGTGAAGCTACCGGCCCCTTCGCGGGGTTACCCGCGAAGGGGCCGACGTAGAGCCTGAATCAGTCGCCGGTATACTCGCAACCGCTGGTGCAGGTTTCGTGGATGCGTACCTTCGACAGCTCTGGCATCAACGGCTTGACCTGGTCCCAGATCCACTTGGCGATTACTTCGCTGGTAGGGTTTTCCAGGCCAGGGATGTCGTTCAGGTAGTTGTGGTCCAGCTGCTCGTAGATCGGTTTGAAGATCGCCTTGACCTCGGCGAAGTCGCGGATCCAGCCAGTGTGCGGGTCGAGCGGGCCGGTCAGGTGCAGGCCGACCTTGAACGAGTGACCATGCAGGCGGCCGCATTTGTGCCCTTCAGGGACGTGGGGCAGGCGGTGGGCCGATTCGAATGTGAATTCCTTGAAGATTTCCACTGGTGGACCTGTATAGCTGGTGGGGTAAGGGCTTGAGCGGAAATTGGTATTTCAATGTACTGCTCAATGTACTGATTGGTCGTCGCTGGGGTGAAAGAGGTCATTCACTGAGTGATGGCCGGCTGGCGCCAGGCAACCAAATTGGGCGCTATCTTAACCTGTTTTTTAGGGGGGGCTTCACGGAATCTGCGATAGAAGGTATTCCGGCCGGTCGCATTTTCGCGGTTGCGGGGTAGGATCCTGGGTAGTAAGTGGAAGAGCTTGTGCCATTGTAAATACAATGAAAAAGCCCGCTTGCTGGCGGGCTTTTGAAGATGCTGTAATCAGCTCTGCGCTGGTTTTTCCGGGGCGGCCGGTTTCAGCAGATTCTTCAAGTGCTCTGCGGTGCCCTGAGAGAGTCCATGACCCTCCCCAAACGTCGATTTCACGGCGTTATCCGCAGCCAGCATACGCTCAATTTTACCTTTGCTTTCTTCCGCATTGCTGATGAGTTTCCCAAGTACATCAATCAGCGCATCGCTGGTGCGCTTGTACCTTTTGTATGCCCATTCTCTGGCAACGGACGAATCCGCCTCATTCAGTTCCTTTTTGGCTTCGTCATTCGCTTCTCGGGCGCTGCCCTCCTTCATCAGGAGTCTGGTTTCCGTTTGATCCGCACGTAAAATAGCCTTGCATTGATCAATAAATGCGATGGCTGCATCCTTTTCGGCAAGCCTGTGTTTCCAGGTTCGGCCCTCGAGGTTGGCAATTTCCTTGTCCAGATTGTCAATCACGGTATCGCTTCGCTTGAAGTACTCCGCGAAAGTGATTCCATCCTCTGACTGCGCTTTCATCTGTCGTTCAGCTTGGGTGACGGAAACCTGCACAGCTGCTGCCGCTACATCATGTTCTTTGCCACTTTCGTAATGGTTCCATCCGAACCAACCCGCCACCGCAATCGCTATCGCAGCGCCGATGCCCAATACCGCTTTCATCCCTCAGATCCCCTGATGCTGGCAAAACGACATATTAACACCGCGGAGGGGTCGGAACGGTAGTCGCGCAGGCATGGCCGCTACAAGGCTTGCAGGCGTTCACACAGCTGCCCGGTGGCAATCAGCTCCAGCAATTCGTCACCTAGCCGCTGGCTTTCGGCAATGGCCTTGTACCAATAGCGTTTGCGGCCAGGCGCATCGCCCATGAAGCGTTTGAAGTCGTTGCGATCGGGCAGCTTGCCGTAGGGCAGGGCGGCCAGGTACTGCGGGGAAGGGGTCATCAGCAGCACATTCTGCAGGCGAGTGGCATCGCCCTTGCGCCAGGGCAAGGCTTTGTCGAACCAGCCGGGTACCACCTTGTCGGTGAAGTGCGGGTACAGCACCAGGTCGTCGCCGCGATAGGGCAGGTCGAGGTGGTAGTCGAGCAGGCCGCCGTCGCGGTAAGTGCCGGCGCCAGCGCCGGGGATGTCTTTCACGCCCTGCATGACCATGGGGATCGAGCCCGAGGCGAGCAGGGCGTGGCGCAGGTTGGCCAGGCCCAGCGGCAAGTAGCGCGAGGGGAAATCGGTAAGCGCTTCGAGCGGTGGGGCGGCGCGCTCATCGTGCAGGATGACGCGCTCGAAGTGGCGGGCCAGGCGCGAACGGCCGAGCAGGTTGCTGGCGACCACCGAGCCCAGGCCCAAGCCCAGGCGCCCGCGATGGTCGTGGGCAAGCTGGCCATGGCTCTTCACCACCAGAATGTTCAGGTGATAGTGCGGGTTGGCCAGCAGCTGGCCGTCACGGTCCTGCAACAGGTCATCGAGCATTTTTTGGCAACTGCGGCTGATTTCGGCCGGGGTCACGCCCTTGGCGAAATCCTGCTCGGTGTACAGCTCGCCCAGGCGGCGGATACCTGCGACCGGGTCGTCGAGGCAGGCGCTGGCGAAGCGCCAGGCACCAATCGAGGCACCGATCAGCGCCCGCGGGCGCGGTGCCGAGGGCAGCCACTCACCGAACAGCGCCAGGTCCAGGCCTTGAATGCCCAGCGGCTTCGGCCCACCCGCCGCGCCCGGCAAGACCCCGACATCGGCGGCCTGCAGGCCACGCTCGCGGATATGTCGCAGGGCCCGTTGGCCAGCCTTGAAGGTGAGGGCGGGGTATTTGATGTGGATGGCGCTCATGCGGGGGATCTCTTGGGCAGTACGCGGTTCACTATAAAGGGTTTGAGGATGGCCCGGTCTTGACTTGCGCTATCATGCCGCCAGCTGTTTTCAGGTTGAATTAAGGACCAGTGGTTAATCTTAACCCCGTAGACAACTTGCACAGTTCTCAGGAGAGAAGAACGATGAAAACCTTGACTGCCCTGTTCACCGCCGCTGCCCTCGCTCTGGGCTCCAATGCCGCTTTCGCCAAGGATGTTCAACCCGACGAAGTGGTCAAACTGGTCAACGCCAAGACCATCAAGTCGCTGGACGAACTCAAGGCTGCCGCCGTGGCCAAGCACCCAGGCTCCACCGTCACCGATTCGGAACTTGAAGACGAATACGGCCGCTACATCTACAAGGTCGAGCTGCGCGACACGCAGAACGTCGAATGGGACGTGGCGCTGGACGCCAAGACCGGTGAAGTGCTGAAGGACGAGCGGGACAACTGATGATCCACTTACCGCGGCCGGCGCGTTACCTCGCGCTGGCGCTGCTGGCCGTGTGTTCGCTGGCCGCTGCCCGCGACCTCGATCAGGACGAAGCCCTGAAGCTGCGGCAGAAGGGCATTATCCTGCCACTCGAGCACTTGCTGGAAACCGCCTTGGGGCGTTACCCCGGGGCGCGTTTGCTGGAGGCCGAGCTGGAAGAGGACGACGATCGCTACGAATATGAAGTCGAGTTGCTGACGACTGAAGGTGTGGTGCGCGAGATCAAGCTCGATGCCAGCACCGGCGCCCTGCTCAAAGACGAGGAAGACGACTGAATGCGCCTGTTGCTTGTCGAGGACAATGTGCCGCTGGCGGATGAACTGACTGCCGGCCTGCAGCGCCAGGGTTATGCCGTGGATTGGTTGGCCGATGGCCGTGATGCGGTGTACCAGGGGCAAAGCGAACCGTACGACCTGATCATCCTGGACCTTGGCCTGCCTGGCTTGCCGGGCCTGGACGTGCTGGCCCAGTGGCGCGCCGCCGGCCTGGCCACGCCGGTACTGATCCTGACCGCGCGCGGCTCCTGGGCCGAGCGTATCGAAGGGCTGAAGGCCGGGGCCGACGACTACCTGAGCAAGCCCTTTCACCCCGAAGAGCTGCAACTGCGCATCCAGGCCTTGTTGCGCCGCGCCCGTGGGCTGGCCAACCAGCCGAAGCTGGAAGCGGCCGGCCTGCACCTGGACGAAAGCCGCCAGTGCGTGAGCCGTGATGGCGTGGACATCCAGCTGACCGCCGCCGAGTTCCGCCTGCTGCGGTATTTCATGCTGCACCCGCAGCAGATACTGTCCAAAAGCCATCTGGCCGAGCACCTTTACGACGGTGAAACCGAGCGCGACTCGAACGTGCTGGAAGTGCACGTCAACCATTTGCGCCGCAAGCTGGGCCGCAGTGTCATCGAAACCCGCCGCGGGCAAGGCTACATCTATGCCGGGAGCGGCGAGTGAAGTCGATACAGGCGCGCCTGAGCCTGGGCCTGGTGGCCGTGCTGGTGGTGGTCGGCGTGGTGCTGGCACAATTGACCTTGTGGCTGTTCGAAGCCGGCCTGCAACGGTACCTGGAAAACGGCCTGCGCAAGGAAAGCGAGAACCTGCTGGTGGCATTGGTGCGTGGGCCTTCCGGCCTGCAGCTGGACGAGCGGCGTATTTCGGCTGCTTATCAACGGCCGTTTTCCGGTTACTACTTCCGCATCGATTTCGACCAAGGTACCTGGCGGTCCCGTTCGCTGTGGGACCTGGACATGCCCAAGCCCGCCGCGCCTGGGCTTTCCGATAGCCATGAACTCGGCCCGGAAGGCCAGCAACTGCTGGCCCTGCGTGCCGACTACCGGCGCCTGGGCCAGGATATTTCGATCAGCGTGGCGCAAGATTATTCGCCGGTGCGCGAAGGTTTCCGGCGCTTGCAGCAGATCGGCCTGGGCATGGGGTTGGTGGCACTGATTGTGGTTTTGGTGCTGCAGCGCATCACCGTTACCCGCTCGTTGCGGCCGCTGGAGCGGGCGCGACAGCAGATTGCCCAGTTGCAGCAGGGCAAGCGCTCGCAACTGGATGCCGAGGTGCCCAGCGAGTTGGCGCCGCTGGTGGGGCAGATCAACCACTTGCTCAGCCATACCGAAGACAGCCTGCGCCGTTCGCGCAATGCCCTCGGCAACCTCGGCCATGCACTGAAGACGCCACTGGCGGTGCTGCTGAGCCTGGCCTCCAGCGAACGCCTGAAAGATCTGCCCGAAGTCCGCGCGCAGATGCGCGAGCAGTTGGAGCAGATTCAGCAACGCCTGGCGCGCGAGCTGAACCGTGCACGGCTGGCAGGGGATGCCTTGCCGGGCGCGCAGTTCGATTGTAATGCCGAGCTGCCGGGGTTGCTGGGGACCTTGGGCATGATCCATGGCGAGGGCTTGCAATTGGCAAGTGATGTGCCGCCTGGGCTGTTGTTGCCCTGGGACCGCGAGGACTTCCTGGAGCTGCTGGGCAACCTGCTGGACAACGCCTGCAAGTGGGCTGACAGCGAGGTGCGCCTGGGAATAGCGCCGAACGGCGAGGGCTACCGGCTGTGGGTCGATGACGATGGCCCCGGTATCCCTGAAGGCCGGCGGCAGCAGGTGCTGGAGCGTGGTTCGCGGTTGGACGAACAGGTGGACGGGCATGGGCTGGGGTTGGGCATCGTGCGCGATATCGTCGAGGCATGGGGCGGGCGACTGGCCTTGCTGGAGAGCCCGCTGGGCGGATTGCGGGTGAGCATCGACCTGCCGCGCAAGGCCCGATGATGCAGGCGCCGAAACCCTCTGTGGCAGCGAGCCCCCATGGCAATGTCAGTACTGCAAAAAAAATGCAGTACAGGCGCAGTTTTTTGAATTAGCCCAATCGCACCCCACCCGGCAAAATCCCCCTCACGAAACCCTGCGGTTTCCATCTCTCCATGGACGGAGCCCCTTGTGGTATTGCACGCGCAATACAAGGCCCAGGCCAGCTCGGCTGGGCTTTCTTTTTAATCAGAAAAACCAAAGACCCCGAATACCAATGTCTGCCTCGCGTTCCGAAAGCCGTCTGCAGCGCCTGTTGCCGGCGCCCCTGAATATCCCTCCCAAAGAATGGTTGCGTGCCGGTATCGGTGCGTTGCTCGGCTTGTTCCTCGCTGGCTGGCTGACCAGCATGGCCTATGGCCCTGGCATTGCCCTGCACCTGTTGGGCCCGCTGGCGGCCTCGGCGGTCCTGGTTTTCGCCGTACATTCCGGCCCATTGGCCCAACCTTGGCCGGTGCTGGGCAGCTACGCCTTGGCTGGCGCAGTTGGCCTTGCCATGCGCGAAGGTTTCGGTGCCGAGCTTTGGGTGGCGGCTGCGGCTCTGGGCATTTCGATCCTGATCATGTGCCTGTTACGCTGCCTGCACCCCCCGGGTGGCGGGGTGGCAGTGAGCGCGGTGCTGGCCGACTCCGGGTTGACCGCCATGGGCGATCACCTGTTGGAACCGGTGCTGCTCAATGCGTTGATCCTGGTGGCCGTGGCAATCGTCTACAACCGCCTGACCGGCGTGCGCTATCCGAAAGGCGCGGTGCCGCGCAAAGACCTGCACCACACCCATGACCCGCTGCCCGGCGAGCGCGTCGGCATTCGCAGTGAAGACCTGGACCAGGCGCTGGAGGAGCTTGGTGAGTTCGTCGACGTTACCCGTGACGAACTGGAGCGCATCATCCTCGCCACCGAGCAGCACGCCCTGCAGCGTAGCCTGGGCGGTATCACCGCGGCCTCGGTGATGTCCCGCGATGTACAGTTCGCCACGCCTGATACCACGCTGGAACAGGCCTGGAAAATGCTCGCCAGCCATCACCTGAAAACCCTGCCGGTACTGCAGCACGGCAAGCTGGTGGGCATCGTCAGCCTCAGCGACCTGGTCGGCCCGGCCATGCAGCGTGGCCGTTTCAGCTGGCGCGGTTTGTTTGGCCGCAAAGCGGTACGCATGGAGCAAGTGATGAGTCGGCGGGTAGTCAGTGTCAGCAGCCAGCACCCGCTGGAGCGGCTGCTGCCGTTGTTGTGCGAACAGGGCCTGCACTGCCTGCCGGTGCTCGATGCCGAGAAGCTGGTAGGGGTGATCACCCAGACCGACTTGATCGCCGGCCTCAAACGTCAGCTGCTTAGCAAGGCCGAGGCATCAGATAACCGGGTCCCAGCGTTGTGACCAATCGCTTGCGCCGGCAGCCACCAGCCGGCGCAGGATGGCGAAGGCCTGTTGCAGGGCTTCGCTGTCGCGTTTGCGCGGGTACACCAGGAAGGTTGGGTAAGTGAACTCAGGCGCCTGCGGTACCCGCTCGAACACCCCGCTGTCCAGGTAGGCCTGCACCACGCGTGTGCGGAAGTAGCCGCTGCCCCCCTGGTCAAGAATGAACTGCAGGGCCAATGGGCCGAGGTTGAAGCTCAGTGCCGGGCGTGCGCAGTCGGGCAGGGCCGCATCGTGCTGGCGGCGGAAGGCCTCGCCCCAGTCAATGTAGATGTACGGTTCGGGCTGGGCGACCCGGCGCACACGGATCAGCTTTTCTTCCATCAATTGCTCCACCTGCAGGCCGGGGCCGTAGGTCGGCTGATAGACCAGCGCGGCGTCCAGCAGGCCCATCTCGACCTTGCGCAGCAGTGATTCACCGTCGCTGACCTCGCTGCGGATGGCATGGCTGGGCAGTTCACGGTGCAGGGCGCTGACCCAGTCGAGCAGCATCGGGTTGCCCAAACTCACCTCACCGCCCACATGCAGCACCTGCTGGCAGCCTTCAGGCAGCGGCAGGTCGCGGCGCGCTGCTTCCCAGGTTTGTACCAGCTGGTTGGCATAACTGACGAACGCTTCGCCATCGCTGGTCAAACTGGCGCCGTTGCGGCTGCGTACGAACAGCTGGCAACCCAGTTGCTGCTCCAGGCGCTGTACCCGCGCGGTGATCGCGGTCTGTGACACGAACAGGCGCTCGGCGGCGGCGACCAGGCTGCCGCAACGCACGATTTCCAGGAAGGTTCGGGCCTGATCGATATCCATGGGCTGCTCGGTGGCTGAGGGGTGGCCTATTCTAGAGGCTTTGCACCGTTATGGGGCGTTTTTGCGTTGTCTGCAAATTTGCAGGTCGGTTGTGACTTTAGTCCCATGGCGGCGTGGGTGTAGCGGTCCATACTCAGGTTTCGCCCTTCAATAACAACAAGTACCGGGTTTCTTTCGATATGAGCTACCAGCACAGCTACGCCCATTCCATTTCCGACCCTGCCGCTTTCTGGGCGGAACAGGCCGCACACCTGGCCTGGCACCGCAAGCCTGCCCTGACTTTGCAAGACCACGCCGACGGTACCCATAGTTGGTTCGCAGACGGCCGCCTTAACAGCTGCTACCTGGCCCTCGATTACCAGATCGAGCAAGGCCGTGGCGAGCAATTGGCGCTGATCTACGATTCGCCGGTGACGGGCGTGCAGCAGGCGTATACCTATAACCAGTTGCGCGATGAAGTGGCGCGCCTGGCTGGCTTGCTGCGCCAGCTGGGGGTGAGCAAGGGCGATGGCGTGATCATCTACATGCCCATGGTGCCGCAGGCAGCCATGGCCATGCTGGCCTGTGCGCGGATTGGCGCGGTGCATTCGGTGGTGTTCGGTGGCTTTGCCGCCAACGAACTGGCTTTGCGCATCGATGATGCCCGGCCCACGCTGCTGCTGACGGCCTCCTGCGGGCTGGAGTTCGATCGCGTGATTGCGTACAAGCCGCTGGTCGACCGCGCCCTGCAACTGGCCCGGCACCAACCGCGCAATGTGCTGGTGCTGCAGCGGCCACAGGTGCAGGCCGACCTGCAGCCAGGCCGCGACCTGGACTGGCAGGCGGCCTTGACCGGCGCCGAGCCGGTGGCCCCAGTCGAGTTGGATGCCGGCGACCCGCTGTACATCATGTATACCTCGGGTACCACCGGCAAACCCAAAGGCATCGTGCGGGAGAACGGTGGCAATGCCGTGGCGCTGTGCTATGCCATGCGCCATATCTATGGCATGCAGGCCGGCGATGTGTGGTGGGGCATATCTGATGTGGGCTGGGTGGTCGGCCATTCGCTGATCGTTTACGGGCCGTTGATGAGCGGCTGTACCACAGTGTTCTACGAAGGCAAGCCGATCCGCACCCCGGATGCCTCGGCCTACTGGCGGGTGGTGGAGCAATACAAGGTCAATGCGTTGTTCTGTGCGCCCACCGCCATGCGTGCCATCCGCAAGGAAGACCCGGAAGGCGAGCTGATCCGCAAACATGACCTCAGCTCGCTGCGCCAATTGTTCCTGGCGGGTGAGAAGCTCGATTCCAGCACCCACGAATGGCTGGAACGGGTCAGTGGCAAGCCTGTGCACGACCACTGGTGGCAGACCGAGACCGGCTGGCCGGTCACTGCGCCGTGTGTCGGGCTGGAGGGGAGCGCCGCGAAGCCGGGATCGAGCAACCGGGCGGTACCCGGCTACAACGTTCGCGTGCTGGACGACGAAGGCCGCTTGCTCGGGCCCAACCATCAGGGTTCGATCGTGATCGCCCTGCCATTGCCACCTGGTTGTAGCCAGACACTGTGGGGCGACCACGAGCGCTACCTGCAGGCGTACCTGCGCACCTACCCGGGGTATTACCACACCGGTGACGGCGGCTACCTGGACGATGACGGTTTCGTCTACATCATGGGGCGCACCGATGACGTGATCAATGTATCGGGGCACCGGTTGTCTACCGGCGAAATGGAGGACCTGGTGGCCTGCCACCCGGCGGTGGCCGAGTGTGCGGTGGTTGGCGTGCACGATGAAATCAAGGGGCAGGTGCCGTTGGCACTTGTTGTGCTCAAGGACGGCGAGGGCATTGCCGAGGCGCAACTGCTGGTGGACCTGGTGGGCAGTGTGCGCGAGGCGATTGGCCCGCTGGCCTGTTTCAACCGGGTTCGGTTGGTGAAGCGGCTCCCCAAGACCCGCTCGGGGAAAATTTTGCGTGCGGTGCTGCGCAAGATCGCCGACGGGCAGGACTATGCGCCGCCTTCGACCCTGGATGACCCGGCGGTGCTGGGGGAGATCGAGGCGGTGCTGGCGGATTTACCCAGAGCCGGTTGATGCTTTGACATTACAGGCCTCTTCGCAGGTTTACCGGCGAAGAGGCCTGTCAAGGCGATGCAGTTTCAAGGGGCTATCTGGTGCAATTGCCCCAAGCGGCTGCGGGTACGCATCAGGTCGGCAAGCGGCCCGCCCAGGCTTTCTTCCAGTGGCCGTTTACCTATCACCACCACCTGCCGATCCTGGTCATACAACACATCCACCAGGTTGACGAAACGCTGCTGAGCCGCCAGCGAGCACTCCGCCAGGTCACCCAGCCCGTCGATGATCCATTCATCGTATTGCGCCGCCAGCACCAGGTAGTCAATGACCGCCGTGGCCTTCTCGCACAAGTCATCGAAGCCAAGCACCACCCGCCGGCCATCGATGGCCAGCGCACGCAGCGGGCGCTTGTTCACTTCCAGCATCACCGGCTGTTCGTTCGGCACGTTCAACGCCTGGCGCTGCGCTGCATTCCCCGGCCAGACATAATGGCCCTGGGTAAAACGTTGATGCTCACGGTTGGCCGGCAAGCTGCGAAAGTCGGTGTCGCCGTCCACTTCGAGCACTTGCATCGAGCTGTTGATCAGGCGGATTACCGGGAGGAAGCGCTCGTGGTACAGCGGGTTGGGCAACAACCCTTCGGGCGCGTAGTTGGACGTCACCAGCAGGAACACGCCGCGTGCGAACAGGGCGTTGAACAGGCGTGTCAGCAGCATGGCATCGCCGATGTCATGCACGTGGAATTCGTCGAAGCACAGCACTTGGCAGCCACCCACCAGCTCGTCGAGGGTTGCGCCCAGCGCATCGTCCAGCGCCCGGTGGTGGTGCATGCCTCGGTGCAGGCGAGCAAAGAAGTCATGAAAATGCAGGCGGCGCTTGGCCTCGACCGGTACCGCCTGGAAGAAACCGTCCAGCAGCCAGCTCTTGCCGCGTCCCACCGACCCGTAGAGGTACAGGCTGCGTGGCTGCCCTTGTTCGAGCAGTGCCAGTTGCTCGGCCATGCAGTGGATCACCCGTCGCTGGCCGTCACTAAGCTGATAACCCCGGCTTCGGGCTTTGTCCTCGAACCAATCGAGCAGTTCGCTCTCGTTGGCGGCAGTGCCGCGCAGGCGCTGGCCAAGCTGGCGCAATGGGGCAGGGATCCAGGCAGACAAAAGCAACGCTCCTTGGGCGATGGCGGGTCAGCGTGCAGCTTGCCCGAGGGCGGCCATTTTGACTAATACAGAAAGTGACCGGCAATGATCACTTCATGCGATACGTCTGGCCGCGCACCTGCATTGCCTAGGCTTTGCGCTCCAGCTGGCGCTCGATCATGTACTTCACCGCCAGGCGGCGCTCCTTGAGGTGGCGCAGGTCTTCGTCAACGAAGTTGCCGGCCGAGATCGACTCGGCAGCCAGCACCTGGTTGTCGATGTCCATGTACTCGTCCAGCAGGCGGTCCAGCGCCTTGTCCTGCTGGCGGCGTTGCTGGACGATTTCGCGCGGGTAGTGCAGGTCCTGGTAGAGGTCGTGGGAGACAGGCATGAGGTCCTCCTTGGTCGATGCAGTGGGCTCATCTGATTGGAAGGAAGGAATGCGATTCTGTTGAAGCGAAGCGGGAGGAAAGCGACGGATGGTCGATGGGCCAACGCCGAAATGACTAACCCGCTGTTTTTTAGCAATTTTTTTTCATCAGGGGGTTCACAGACCGAAAATTTGTTGTTAAAGTGCCGCGCATTCCAAGACAACAACCCAGTTGTCACTCAGTTGGAATTGTCAGAGCAGCAAACACTGCATCCGATACAGGGGCGTCGCCAAGCGGTAAGGCAGCAGGTTTTGATCCTGCCATGCGTTGGTTCGAATCCAGCCGCCCCTGCCATTTTCCAGTTTCAAACGTCTATAACCCGGTGCTTCGAAAGATGAGCGCTGGGTTTTGTCGTTTCCGTATTCAATTTCGTAATGCGATGCCTGTAGAAGCGGCCTTGTGTCGCGATGGGCCGCTCCTGCACGGGTTTTGCGTCGTCTCAGGTTACCCGGCAATGCCCAGCATTTCGTTCAGTACCCTGGCCAGTTCATCGGCCTGCACCGGCTTCTGAATCACCAGGCTGCCCGGCAGCTCCAGCCCCTGCAGCTCGGCATACCCAGTAAGGAACACCACGGGCAGGCGCGGGTACCGCTCACGCGCCGCCAGCGCCAGTTGCGCACCGTTGAACTCGGGCATGGCGAAATCCGTCAGCAGCAGGTCGATCTCGTCATCCAGCAATGCCAATGCTTGCTCGCCGCTGTGCGCCTGGCGCACCTGATAGCCGTACTGGCGCAATACATCGCCAAGCATGTCGCGCACCAGGTGGTCATCGTCCACCAGCAGCACCGTGCGGTTACGGCCGCTCTCGCTGCTCGACTGGCTGAGCACCGCTGCGGCAGGTTCGTCCACCACTTCCTCCTTTACTGCGGGCAGGTACACCGCCACTTCGGTGCCGCGCCCCGGTGTGGTATCGATGCGCACGCCACCCCCGGACTGCTTGGCGAAGCCGAACACCTGGGCCAGGCCCAGGCCCGAACCTTTGCCGATGTCCTTGGTGGTGAAGAACGGCTCGAACACCTTGGCCAACACGTCGTCGCTCATGCCGCAGCCGGTATCGCGGATGCTCAGCATCACGTACTCGCCGGGGTCCGGGTCTTCTGGGCGATGCGGGCGCCCGTTGATACGGGTGTTGCGGGTGGTAAGGGTCAGCTGTCCGCCCTCGGGCATGGCATCGCGGGCATTGATCGCCAGGTTGAGGATGATCATCTCGGTCTGGGTCGGGTCGGTCATTGCCTGCCACAGGGCCTGGTCCAGGTCCAGGCGCACCGAGACGTTGCCACCCAGGGTACGGCGCAGCAGCTCTTCCAGGCCGGCCAAGGTGCGGTTGAGGTTAAGCGCTACCGGCTCCAGACGCTGGCGACGGGAGAAAGCCAGCAACTGCGAGGTCAGCTTGGCGCCACGCTCGCCCGCTTCGCGGATATGCGTGAGGCGTGTGCGGGCCTTGTCCAGGTCGGCCTTGGCCAGGTCACGCTCAAGAAAGCTTGCACCGGTGAGGATCACCGTGAGCAAGTTGTTGAAGTCATGGGCCACGCCTGCGGTCAGTTGGCCAACCGCCTCCAGCCTCTGCATCTGTTGCAAGGCAGCCTCGATGCGCTCGCGTTCGTTGATCTGCTCGCGCAGGCGGGCGTTGGCTTCAGCCAGGCCCAGGGCGGCTTCACGTTCGCTGGTGATGTCGCGTGCCACCACGTACAGCAGGGTGTCTTCCGGCACCACCACCCACGACAGCCAGCGCTGCTGGCCGCCGGCATGCAGGATGCGGCCGACAAAGCGGGCGCTGGTGCGGCCATGGGCGAGGGCGGCCAGTTCGGTGAGTAGCAGTTCCTGATCGGGCTCGGGCAGCAGGTGCAGCAGGGACGACTGGCTCAGGCGCTCGCGGGAGAAACCCAGGCTGGCCTCCCACGCGGGGTTCAGCGCGACCGGGGTCAGGTCCTTGTTCAGTACGGCCAGCAAGTCTTGCGACAGCTCCCAGGCGCGATCGCGTTCGCGCGTGCGTCGCTCGACCCGTTCACCGAGCATCTCGTTCAGCTGGCGCAGTGCCTGGGTGGCCAGGCGTTGCGTGTGGATGTCCTGCAGCACACCGGAAAAACGCACGCATTGGCCGTCGACGAACTGGCTCTGGCCACTGCTGAGCAACCAGCGCGGCTCCTGGCCATCGACTGGCGCGATACGAAACTCCACCCGGTACTGGCCACCGCTTTCGGGGCGCATGGCATATTCCACCGCGTCACGCACCATTGCCAGGTCATCGGGGTAGATGCCACCGAGGAACACCTCAAGGCTCATTTCGGTGCTGGTAGGCAGGCCGAACAATGTCTTGCAGCGGTCATCCCAAACCAGCAGGCCTTCCTGCGGGCGCAGGTCCCAAGTGCCCATGCCGGCAGCGTCGATGGCGATCCGAGCACGCGCCTCAACGTCGGCCAATGCTTCTTCGGCGCGGCGCCGGCGCTGGCGCTCCTGTACTTCGGTCAGCGCCCTGCGCACGGCCTTGGGCAGCAGTGGCAGGTTTTTTTTCAGCACATAGTCGGTGGCGCCCAGGCGGATCATTTCCACCGCGTGTTCTTCGCCGTAAATACCGGACAGGAAGATGAACGGGATGTCCGGTGCCAGGCGCTGGGCGATGGCCAGCACCTCGGTGCCGGACGAGCCTGGCAGCACACAGTCGCACAGGATCAGGTCGTAGTGGGCTTCGCGCAGGGCATGTTCGACGCCCGCATGGTCGAACACCAGCTGTGATTGCACTTGCAACCCGCTGCGTTCCAGGCGCAACAGGGTAAGCTCGGCATCCATCGAGCTGTCTTCGACCATCAGTAGTTTCAACGGCGTTTGTTGCATCGTTGCGGCGGCCTCAGTTACTACCGCGACGGTTTAGCCGCAGTGAGCCGGGTGGTGGTTCGTTGAGCACGGCCCAGAATACCCCGAGGTCCGAGATGGCGGCGACGAATTCCTTGAATTCCACTGGCTTGACCACATAGGCGTTCACCCCCAGCTCATAGGCGCGCAGCAGGTCGGGTTCTTCGCGCGAGGAGGTCAACATCACGGTGGGTATGCTGCGCAGTTCGGCGGTGGCGCGCACAGCCTTGAGCACTTCCAGGCCATCGACCTTGGGCAGTTTCAGGTCCAGTAACAGCACGGCAGGGTTGCCGTCATCGCGCTCGGCATAGGCGTTGCGGCGTAGCAGGTAGTCGAGCGCGTCGGCACCGTCGCGCAGCACGATGACCTCGTTGGCCAATTGGCTGCGCTCCAGGGCCAGCAGGGTCAGTTCCAGGTCCCGGGGGTTGTCTTCGACCAGCAGGATGGGCTTGAGCATGATGGTAGCGATGCCTCAGGTAGCAGTGTTTCGGGGTAGGGTGAAGTGGAAGCTGGCGCCTTGCTCGATCTGGCCAGTGGCCCAGACCCTGCCATCATGGCGCTCGATGATACGGCGCACGCTCGCCAGGCCAATCCCTGTGCCTTCGAAGTCTTCCATGCGGTGCAGGCGCTGGAATACGCCGAACAGCTTGTTGGCATAGGCCATGTCGAAGCCCACGCCATTGTCGCGGATGCAGACCTCGGTTTCGCCAGGGTGCTGTACGGCACTGATCCCGATGCGGGCTGGGTTACGCCCGCGCGTGTACTTGATGGCATTGGCGATAAGGTTGTGCAATGCCATGTTGATGAACGCCGGGTCGCCGATCACCTTGGGCAGCGGGGCGATGTCCCAAACGATTGCGCGGCCTTCGTAATCTGGGGTCAATTCGCTGCGAATGGCCTCGACCAGTGCGTTGAGGTCGACGTCGGACAAGCGCAAGGCCGAGCGGCCCATCTGCGAGAAGTTGAGCAGGTTGTCGACCAGGCTGCCGGCAAAGTGCGCCGCTTCGCCGATGTGCTGCAAAAAGCGTTTGCCGCGCTCGCTCAGGCCTTGGCCTTCGATTTCGCCAAGCAGCTCGGTATAGCCGGCGATGTGCCGTAGGGGCGCGCGCAAGTCATGGGAAACACTGTAGGAGAACGCCTCGAGCTCTTTGTTCGAGCGGCGCAACTCGCCCGCCAGTTGCGCCAGCTCTTCGGCCTTGCGCAGGACGATGCCCAGCACCGCGGTGCGCAGTTCCATCACGCCCTCGATCACCAGCGGGTCCCAGGGCTCGCAATAGCCGCGCAGTTCTTCCTGCCAGCGTTCAAAACTGTGTCGTGGGTGGAGGTTGCCCTGTGGCCCCACCTGCTTGGTCGGCTGGCCGGCCCAGTTTACCGTACGCACTTGCTCGGGGCGGAACCACAGCAGGTAGTGCGAGTGGATTTGCGAGATGGCCACCGCCAGCACACCACCGGCATGGGTTGCCAGTTCGGGCAGGTCTGTGATGTCGCGGCGCAGGTTGTCACTTTGGAACACGCTGTCTTCGCCACGCTGGCCAAGCCAGTGCACCAGCGCGGTCACCTGGGCTTCGGGTGGGGTCTGGCCGATCAGGTCACAGCGTTCGGCCGAGATTACCGCCGCACCTTGGGCACCGGCAAAGGCCAACAAAACCTGGGGCAGTTCGCGCAGGCCGTCGCTGACGCTGTCGTGGTCAGCCATGGACGAGATCATGCGCACGATGTGTTGACGCAGTGCCAGCAACTTGCGCGTGCTGGCATGGGCCTCGCGGGACTCGATCTGCAACGACAGCACGCTGGCCAGCAACTCGCAGGCTGTGCGGGTACGCAAGTCCACCGGGCGTGGCTGATGGTGGTGGCACGACACCAGCCCCCACAGCTCGCCATCGACCACGATCGACAGCGACATCGAGGCCAGCGTGCCCATGTTGCGCATGTACTGCAGGTGTATCGGCGACACGCTGCGCAGTGCAGCGAAGCTCATGTCCAGTGCCTTGCCGGTGCGAGGGTTGGCGGCCGGTAACAGGGGGGAGGACTGATAGTTGGCATCCTCGATCACGCGGATGCGGTTGATCCGGTACAGCTCGCGCGCCTGGCGCGGGATGTCCGCGGCCGGGAAACACAGGCCCAGATAGCTGGGGTAGCCAGGGACGGCCACCTCCGCCAGCACCTGACCGTTGCCATCGGCATCGAACCGGTACGCCTTGACCCGCCCAAAGCCGGTGATGCGTTTGAGCTGCACCACCGTTTGTTGCAGCAGATCCTCAAGGCTTGTGGCCAGTTGCAGGCTACCGACGAAGTTGCGCACCAATGGGTAGTAGTCGCCTTGCCCGGCCAGCTCCGGTGGCAGGCGCGGGGGTTCGAACTCGGCAATCAGTACTTCGTCGTGACAGTGGGCCAGCAAGTGCAGCGGCTCTCTGTGGGGCGCGCCTTGGCGCAAGCGTACGTCGCCGATGTGAAAGGGGAAAATTTCATCTTCGGGCAGCCGTGCGAGGTGCGCGTGCAGGTCGAAACCGTCGCTGACCAGATTGGCGAAGGGGCAACCGATCAGCTCCTGGGCCGGCAAGCCCAGCCAGTGCTCGACGTTTTCACTGGCCTGCAGCACGCGCAGGTCGGTGGCGTCCAGTACCAGCAGAAAGCCATGAGGCTGGATGCTGCTCGGCACGTGGATCGGTTCTTGGGCACAGCGCTCCATGGCGTCTGCCAGCGTGTTGTCTGCAGTCATCGATGAAAGCGCTCCTGTCATGTCCGTCCATGTATGGCATAGGTGCCTGGGGCAGGATGAGACTGGTTCACCCTAACAGAAACCCGGCACATTTACCGGCTCTCGCCATTGGAGGCACGCCGGTGCCCTGGGGTTCTGTGCCGTTCAGGCTTTTTTTGATGGGGCGCTATCGCTTTATCGCTAATACAAAAAAATGGCTTGATGCCACCACGGTTGCGCTGCCTCGCTGCTACGCTCAAACCAAGACGTTTCGACAAGGATAACAAGGTGACGGAGCGCTATCTGGCCGCGCTGTTGGGCCTGTTGTTCAGCGGCAGTACCGTGGCAGCGGATTTTCTCGTGGAAGTGCGGGTACTGGTGCAGCGTGGCTGCATGCTGGTCAACCAGACACGCGACGCGGGAGCCCAAGCCCTGGGGAGGATCGACCTGGGTGTGTCGGCACGCCTCGATGGCCCTGGCGCGCCCTTGAGCGGGGTACTGCTGAGCCAGCGCCCACCGCGACTTGAGTGCAACCCTGGCACCCCCTACCAGGTACGCGTCGATGGCGGCCAGCATGGTGGCGTCGGCGAATTGCGCTACCTGGCCAGCAGCGACCGCGCGGCCCGGCCCATTCCTTATCGCTTGTACCGCGATTCTGCCTGGCGCGAGCCTCTGGCGGTGGGGGTGGCCCAGTCGGCGCGGGTGCCGGACAGTGGCTCGGTTGAGCTGCCTCTGTACGCACGTATCGACAAACTGGCCTGGGTACCGAATGCAGGGCTGTATGCCGACCTGCTCAAAGTCACAGTCACCTGGTAGGGACGCCACCATGCACAAGGACGCCATGCCATGAACCGCACTTCGATCCTGTTGCTTACCCTCGGCCCGCTGCTGGTACCTGGTGGTGAGGCGCATGGCAGCACCACAGGTTTCATCCAGGCGCGGCTGGTGATCAGCGCGGCCTGCCAGATCAGCAGCAACGAGACACAACCGGCCGTGCTGGGCAACCCGGGGATGCTGGATTTTGGCGAGCGCGGCCCGAGCTGGGACCAGCCACTGCGCAGCCGGGTGGACGAAGTGGGCGGCGAGGGTAGCCTGCAGATCAGTTGCACGCCCGAAGTCCGGGCTTTCAATGTGCGCATCAATGGTGGCCTGAATGGCGACGACGGTATACGGCGTCTGAGCAATGGCCGTGAACTGATCCCTTATCAGCTGGCAGTCGACCCTGGCGGCAACAGCCGCTACGGCATCGGCCAGGCGCGCGCCTTCACCATTCGCAGCAGCCAGCAAGTGCCGATTCCCATCTACGGCGTGGTAGTGGCGCAGCCGCGCGCGCTGCCCGCCGGGCTTTACCGCGACACCCTCAGAGTGACCCTGGACTGGTAACCACGCAAGGAGACTCCGATGCGAACGAACCTTTCATGCTGCATGCTCGCAGGCCTTGGCCTGGCACTGGCTTCCCAGGCCCAGGCCGCCACGGTGACCGGGAACATCACCTCGACGCTGACCCTGATTGCCGCGTGCCAGGTCAACGGCAGTTCGGGCACTTCGGGGTTGAACTTCGGCGCTCTGAACTTTGGCACTCAGGATGCCCTGTTCACCACTGCCAATGCCCAGGTGCTGGGTGGTGGGGGCGGTGCCATGAGCATCCTGTGCTCGGCGGGTACGGTGCCTGCCATCAAAGTGCGCGCAGGGCTACATGACGGCCAGTCGAGCGGTGGCACGCGTGCGCTCGCCGATGGCGCTGGCAACTTCGTGCCGTACGACCTCTATACCGACTCCGGCCGTACGACGTTGCTGGCCATTGACGGCACCATCACCCTGCCAACCAGTACTGGCGCGGCCCAGACCGTCAACCTTTACGGCAAGGCCGTGGGCAAGGCGGGCCTGCCCGCAGGGGTCTACAGCGACACGATTTCGGTCGAGCTGTCGTTCTGAACCATGCGCGGTTGGCTGGCAAGTGGCCTGAGCGGAATCGGCATGCTGTTGGCGGCCCCGCTGGGGGCGGTGACCACCAGTACATTCACGGTGACGGCGCAGATTGTCGCCGGTTGCCTGGTGGTGGGGGGTGTCACCAGCTACGGCACGCTCGATTATGGCTCGCAGTCCGCGCTGTCCACGGGCTTGCTCAGCACGTCGTTGGGTGGCTCTACCGTGACCTTCCAGTGCACGCCAGGCGTGGCCATGAGCATGAGCCTGGATGGTGGGCAGAACAGTGCCAGCGGCACACGCAACCTGAAACGATCGAACGGCACGCAAGTGCTGGCCTACCAGTTGTACCGGGACGCGGCCTACAGCCAGAGCCTGGGAATCGGCCAGAGCGTGGCCGTGAGCTATGCCGACCCGACGGCGATCAAGCTGCCGGTGTACGGGCGGGTCCAGCTGACCGGCACGCTGCCGGCAGGGACCTACACCGATGTGGTGCAAGTGACGGTGACCTGGTGAACACCAGCGCCACCAACGACAAGTGTCTAAGGAGAGCTGCATGCGGGTAGGCGCGAAGTGGGCGCGAGGATTGATCGGGTTGTGGTGGCTGGCAAGCTTGCCGGCCGGGGCGGCCACCTCGGTGTTGATCTGGCCGATCGACCCGGTGCTGGAGGCCGACCAGAAGGCGGGCGCCCTGTGGCTGGAAAACCGCGGTACTGCGCCGGCCAACTTGCAGGTGCGGGTATTCGCCTGGCGCCAGGGTGATTACCAGGAACAGTTCCAGGCGCAGCGCGAAATCATCGGCAGCCCGCCGGTCGCCAACATTGCCCCAGGGCAGAAGCAGCTGATTCGCCTGACCCGTACGGGCTCATCACCCGCCGGCCAGGAGCAGGCCTACCGCATCATCATCGACGAGATCCCGCCCGCCATCCCGGTCGATAAAGCCGACCCCGGCGCTACCGCGGCCATTCGTTTGCAAATGCGTTATTCGGTGCCGCTGTTCGTCTATGGCGAAGGGCTGTGGGGCAAGGCCGACCCTGACGGCAAGCGCAATGCCGAGGGTGTGGGCAAGCCGCAGCTCAGCTGGCGCCCGGTTACCGTGCAGGGCAAGCCTTACGTTGAACTGCGCAACACTGGCCCCGTGCATGCGCGCTTGACCGATGTAGTGGTGCAGCAAGGCAGCCAGAGCAAACCACTGGCCGAGGGGCTGCTGGGCTATGTGCTGCCGGGCGCCAGCATGCGCTGGCCTGCTCCCGAGGTGTCCAGCAGCGGTAGCGTGCTCAAGGGCAGGGTCAATGGGCAGGGTACGGCGGACGCTATTCGCCAAGGCCAATGAGCCAGCAAATGAATGCAGTGCAGGGGTCAGGGAGTACCCGGCAATGGTCGGAAACCGTGTGTGAAAAAGCTTTCGGCGACGACTCGCCGTTGGTGCCTGGGGCTGGTCATGGTCAGCCCAGGGCTGGCGTTGGCCGACGACCTGCCCCCACCGCCCACGGAGATGTCCGCCATCGCCGAAGCCACCCTGTACCTCGACCTGGTAGTGAACCAGATGCCCAGGGCTGAACTGGTCCCGGTGCAGCAGCGGGCCGGGCAGCTGTACCTGGACAGCGACATCTTGCGGTCAGCCGGTATTTCGTTGCCTGGCAGCCCCCAGGGCGAAGTAGCTCTGGAAAGCATCGCGGGGTTGCATGCCGACTACGACAGCCAGAACCAGCGCCTGCTGCTGCAGGTGCCGCCGGCCTGGTTGCCAGACCAGCAAGTGGGTGACCGCAACCTGTACCCGGCCAGTGATGCGCGCAGCAGTTTCGGCGCTTTGTTCAACTACGACCTGTACCTCAATGACACCGATGAAGGCGGCACCTACCTGGCCGCCTGGAACGAGCTGCGCCTGTTTGACAGCTGGGGCACTTTCTCCAGTACCGGGCAGTGGCGCCAGTCATTCAATGGCGCACAGGCGGATGATACGCGCCAAGGCTTCATGCGTTATGACACTACTTGGCGCTTCACTGACGAGCAGCGTCTGCTGTCCTATGAAGCCGGTGACTTCGTGACTGGCGCTTTGCCCTGGAGCAGCTCGGTGCGGGTGGGCGGCGTGCAGCTGTCGCGTGACTTCGCTGCGCGCCCCGACCTGGTCACTTACCCGTTACCGGCGTTCGCAGGCGAAGCGGCGGTGCCGACGTCGCTCGACCTGTTCATAAACGGTTTCAAGTCCAGCACTACCGAGCTGCAGCCAGGCCCGTACACCCTGACCAACGTGCCGTTCATCAACGGCGCCGGGGAGGCGGTGGTGGTCACCACCGATGCGCTTGGCCGGCAGGTGTCGACGACCTTGCCGTTCTATGTCACCAGCAGCCTGCTGCAGAAGGGCCTGACGGACTACTCGGTGGCCGCCGGCAGCCTGCGCCGTGATTACGGCGTGCGCGATTTCAGCTATGGGCCGGGTGTGGCCTCGGGCAGCCTGCGCTATGGGCTCAGTGACTTCTTCACCCTCGAAACCCACGCCGAAACTGCCGAGTCGCTGATGCTGGGCGGGCTGGGTGGCAGCATGCGGCTGGGCAACTTCGGCGTGCTCAATGCCGCCCTGGCGCAAAGCCAGTTCGATGGCGAGAAGGGCCACCAGGTCGCCCTTGGGTACCAGTACAACAGCCAGCGCATCGGCTTCAGTTACCAGCGCCTGCAACGCCATGGTGACTATGCCGACCTGACCCGGGTCGACCTTCCGGACATGCAGTTGAGCAAGCGCAGCGAACAGGTCACCCTCAGCCTGAACCTGAACGAGTACGGCAGCATTGGCGCCGGCTACTTCGATGTACGCGCCGGTGACGGCACGCGTACCCGGCTGATCAACCTGAGCTACAGCAAGCCGCTGTGGGGCAGCAGCAGCGTGTACTTGTCGGCCAACCGCGAAGTGGGTGACAGCCAGTGGGCGGTGCAGGCGCAGTTGGTGATTCCGTTCGACTTGCACGGCACCCTGGCGCTGGGCATGGAGCGAAGTAAAGAAGGCGAGACACTGCAGCGGGTCAACTACAGCCACGCGGTGCCAGCGGGTGTCGGCGTTGGTTACAACCTGGGCTATGCCGCAGGCAGCGACCGGGATGCCTATCGCCAGGCCGACGTCACTTGGCGCCTGCAATCGGTGCAGTTGCAGGCGGGTGTGTATGGCAGTAGCGGTGAAATGACCCGTTGGGCTGACGCCAGTGGTTCTCTGGTGTGGATGGATGCCGGGGTGTTCGCAGCCAACCGCATCGATGATGCCTTCGTAGTTGTCAGTACCGCGGGCTACGCCGATGTGCCGGTGCGCTACGAAAACCAGGACGTTGGCCGCACCGATGCCAAGGGGCACTTGCTGGTGCCGTACAGCAGCGGTTACTACCGTGGCAAGTACGAAATCGACCCCATGGACCTGCCGCCGGATGTGCTGGCGCCAGACGTGGAGCAGCGTGTGGCGGTAAGACGGGGCAGCGGTTACTTGCTGGAGTTCCCGCTCAAGCGGGTCATGGCGGCCAGCGTCGAGCTGGTGGATGGCGACCAGCAGGTGCTCAAATTGGGTAGCCGTGTGACCCACACAGAAAGTGGCGGCCAGGCGGTGGTGGGTTGGGACGGGTTGGTGTACCTGGAGAACTTGTCGCCGCATAACCGCTTGCAGGTGGAAATTGAAGGCGGCGGGCATTGCGAGGTGGCATTCGACCTGCCTGAGTCACAAGGCTCGGTGCCCTTGATTGGCCCGCTGGTGTGCCGATGAATGCCTGGGTGCGTGGTCTGTGGGCGAGCGTGCTGCTGTTGCCGACGGGTACGGCCTGGGCGGTTTGTTCGTCGGTAGCCACGTTGCCGGCGGCGTTTGGCAGCCTCAATTCAACGCAGGTTCGCACCACGGTACAGACGGCTTCCACCCTTAACTCCGGTTTGCAGTGCACCGGCTCGCTACTCACCTTGCTCAGCAGCAATGATCATTTCTACGCAACCATCACGCCCGCCTCGGGCGGGCTGGTCGGCCCGACAGGCGATGTCATCTCTTACACACTGTATGCCGACAACAGCACCAACTACCCGATCACCCGCGGTCTGGCCTACGACTTCGCTCGCAACGGTATCATCGACCTGCTAGGGCTGCTCGGCGGCACCACGCCCAAAGCGGTGCCTATCTACATGCGTACCCAGATTGGCAGCAATGTCGCGGCAGGGGTGTACCAAGAGAACCTGACCGTGGCCTGGAGCTGGAACTATTGTTCGGGGATTGGCGCGTTAGGGATATGCCTTGGGCGTGACATCGGTTCAGGTAGCCAGACCTTGAACGTGAGCCTGACGGTGACCAACGACTGCCAGATCACCACCCCCAACATCAGCTTCGCCAGTGCGCCGGTGGTGGCAGGGTTCGGCACTGTGAGCCAGGGTATAAACGTGTCGTGCACCAAGGGCAGCAGCTACACGGTGGGGCTGGATGACGGGCAGAACGTGTCCGCTGGGCGGCGGCGGATGAAGTCGGCGGCCAACAACTACCTGGCCTATGACATTTTCAAAAGTGCTGGGACGGTGCGCTGGGGCGCGACCGGGGCTGCCAGGCGCTCCAGCACCGATGCCGACGTCAACCCCGGTGTGGGGACTGGTACGGGTAGCCAGGTGTTCAACTACAACGCCAAGGTCTATACCGACCAGGCGACACCGCCTGCAGCGACCTATACCGACAGTGTGATACTGGATGTGCAGTTCTGATGCAGCTCTGACGGAGCCTGATGCCTGCCGCTGACACGGCCCCTGTAGGGCCGCGTCAGCCTTGGCTCAGCGCAAATCGCCCACCATTTTTGCCAGGGTCTCCAGCACCGCCCCGGCCAGGGCCTTCGAGCGTGCCCCCGACCAGCCGGTTACCGCATCGGGCGCGTCGTCATGGTCCTTGAATGGCATCTCCAGCGTAAGCGACAGGCAGTCATGTGCCATGCCCACGGCATTGCAGGCCAGCGTCGTATTCGCCTGGCCAGGCTCGTCGCGGGTATAGCCGTGCACGGTCTGAAAGTCGCGGGTCACGCTGCACAAGGTATTGCGAAACTGCGCTTCGAGTTTTTCCAGTCGCGGGGTGTAGCCTGGGTTGCCCTCGCACGCGGCGGTGAACACGTGCGGAATCTCTTCGTCACCATGCACGTCGATGAACGCGTCCACGCCGTACTGCTTCATCTGCGCCTGAGCAAAGAACACCTCTGGGCTCAGTTCGATGCTGGCGTCCTGCCAGGCGCGGTTGAGGTCCTTGCCCTTGAAGTTGGTACGCAGGTGGCCGAGGAAGGCGCCGTCGGGGTTCATGTTGGGGATCAGGTAAAGGTCAGCCTTGGCCAGCAATTGCTTAACCACTGCATCGTTGGCCTGCAGGCGGTCGATCACGCCTTCCATGAACCATTCGGCCATGTGCTCGCCTGGGTGTTGCTGGGCAATCAGCCAGAGCTTGCGCTTGCCATCTGCACCGTCACCGGCACGCAGCAGCGGGATATCGCGGCCTTGGACACTGCGGCCGCTGGCCAGCAACTCGACCCCCGGCAGTTGCCGTGCACGTTCGATCAGCTGGTTGTGTCGGGCGCGAGAGAAGGGCTCGAAGTAGGCGAACCAGATATGTTCCTGTTCAGCCTTTACCTCGAACGACAGCGCCGTACCGTCGAACTGGCTGGGCACGCGGAACCAGCTCTGCTGGTCGTAGCTGGCCACCGCGTTGTAGCCGCTCCACGCGTTCTTGTACGAGGAGCCAGACGCGTTGTCGAGGCTGAAGCGATGCACCTGCCCCGGGGTGAGCCCGCTGACCTTGAAATGGAACCATTGGTAGTGGCCGCTGTGGGTGTCCGGGCGGATGGCCAGGTGTACCTGGGCCGGGTTGCTGGCATCCAGCACCTGGATGTTGCCGGAATCGAAGTCGCAGTCGATCTGCAGGGGGGACAGCGTCACGGTCATGTGCCGGGCTCCTTTGCGGGTATTGTTGTAAGGGTACTGTACACGGCTTGGCAGGGTTGTTGCATCTGTTTGCATGACATGGCGGTATCGGAATGTGACGGGACAAGTTCGTGCGCGCTTTTGTCGGGCAGGCTGTGATCGAGCTGCCGCGGCCAGCGTTGGTCAGATAAGTATCTATATTTTTTGCATATTAGCTTAGCTCTAAAATCAATTTCATTTATCTGGTTTTGCCCGTTACATTCAGCGTTCTCTTACCTGCAAGGAACTGCGGATGTCCATTCGATCTCGCCTGCTGCTGTTCGCAGCCGCTACGCTGCTGACCACCCAGGCTTTCGCCAGCGAACGCCTGACCCTGCGCATCGGCGACCAGAAAGGAAACATGCGTGCCCAGCTGGAGGCGGCCGATGCCTTGCGCGACTTGCCTTACGATATCCGTTGGGCCGAATTCCCCGCAGCCGCCCCCCTGGCCGAGGCACTGAACGCCGGGGCGATCGATGCCGGCATCATCGGTGACGCACCATTGCTGTTCGTGCTGGCCTCCGGGGCGCCGGTCAAGGCCATTGCCGTGGACAAGTCCGACCCCTACGGCACAGCGCTGCTGGTGCGCCCCGATGCAGCCTTGCAAAGCGCCGCCGAGCTCAAGGGCAAGCGCATCGCCACCGGCCGCGGCTCTATTGGCCATCACCTGGCGCTGAAGGCACTGGATCAGGTCGGCCTTAGCGAAAAAGACGTGGAGTTCCGCTTTCTCGGCCCGGTCGACGCCAAGATCGCCCTGGCCAACGGCTCGGTGGATGCCTGGTCAACCTGGGAGCCTTACACCGCTCTGGCCGAGCTGAGCGGCCAGGGCAGGGTGCTGGTCAACGGCCGTGGGCTGTCCAGCGGCAACAGTTTCCTGGCCGCTACCGACAAGGCGCTGGACGACCCGGCTCGGCACGCTGCACTGCAGGACTACCTGGCCCGCCTGGCGGGTGCCCAGGTGTGGGCCTACCAACACCTGGACAGCTACTCGAAAACCCTGGCGGCGATCATTGGTTTCCCGGAGGGCGCCGCGCGGCTGCAGTTTGAACGCCGTCAGTTGCACTGGCAGGTCATCGACGCCAAGACCATCAGTGAACAACAGGAAACCGCCGACTTCTACCACGCCCACGGCCTTATGAATCAGCGCCTGGACGTTGGCCCGACCTTCGCCACTGGCTTTACCGTGCCCGCCACTGACTCACTGGCCCAACATTGACCTGGAGACACCCCATGCTGCACCGCAAACGCCTGCGCCACCTGGCCCTGGGCCTGCTGCTCGGTGGCCTGCTGCCGTCGCTTGCCAGCGCCGAGCAGACCCTGCGCATCGGTTACCAGAAATCCTCCACCCTGCTGACCTTGCTCAAGGCACGCGGCACGCTGGAGCAGCGCCTGCAAGCCGAAGGCATTCGCGTCAGCTGGCATGAGTTCCCCAGTGGTTTACCGTTGCTGGAGGCACTGAACCTGGGCAATGTCGACCTGTCGGCGGACGTGGCCGATACAGTGCCGGTGTTCACCCAGGCAGCCGGCGCCAAGCTCACCTATTTTGCCCGTGAGGCACCGTCCCCTTCGGCCCAGGCCATCCTGGTTCCGGCCGACTCGCCGCTCAGGACACTGGCCGATCTCAAGGGCAAGCGCGTGGCGGTGACCAAGGCGGCGGGTAGCCACTACCTGTTGATCCAGGCCCTGGCCAAGGCCGGCTTGAGTTTCAAGGACATCACCCCGGCGTACCTGATCCCTGCCGATGGCCGCGCGGCCTTCGAGAATGGCAAGGTTGATGCCTGGGTCACCTGGGACCCTTACGTGGCCAGTGCCCAGCGTCAGCAGAATGCACGCATTCTGGCCGATGGCAGCGAGCTGGCAAGTTACCAGCGTTACTATCTGGCCGGGAGCGACTACGCCACGGCGCACCCTGAAGTGCTTCAGCAGGTGTATCAGGCGCTGCGCGAGATCGGTACCTGGACCAAGGCCAACCCTGCCGCGGCGGCCCGGGTGCTGGGACCGTTGTGGGGCAACCTGGACAGCGCCACGGTGCAGCAGGCCAATGGCCGGCGCAGCTATGACGTGCAGCCGGTGCAACTGGACAACCTGGGTGAGCAGCAGCGTATTGCCGATGCCTTCTACCGTGAAGGGCTGCTGCCCAAACCGGTGGATGCGCGGGCGGTGACTGTGTTCGAGCCCCAGGCTGTTGACTGAGGATGGCTTTATAGCCTGCAGGCTATTTGAAGAACTGGCTCGGCGTAGTGCCGAACTGGCGCTTGAACATGCTGGCGAAGGCACTGGGGCTGTCATACCCCAGTGCGCCCGCCACATCGATGATCCGCTCGCCCAGGGCAATCCGTTCCAGCGCCTGCATCAGTCGCGCCTGTTGGCGCCACTGGCCGAAGGTCATGCCGGTTTCCTTGCGGAATAACCGTTGGATGGTCTTTTCGTCCACCCCCAGATACAGGCCCCAGTCGGCTACGGTGGCATTATCGTCGGGCCGTTCATGCAACGCCGAGCAGATCACCCGCAAGCGTTTGTCGCTGGGCTGCGACAGCTTCAGCGGCAAGGTGGGCAGTACGCAGATCTCGTCGAGGATCAGGCGCATCACCCGGGCTTCTCGCGAGTCCTCGGCAAACGGCGCGGTAAAGCCCACCGAGGCCTTGATCAGCTCACTGAGCAGCGGCGAAATGCTGATGGCCTTGCTCTGCAGGGGCAGGCCCGCCGCCGCGTCGGTGCGCACGAACACGCTGCGCATTTTCACATCACCGACACAGCGGATGGCGTGCACCTGGCCGCAAGGCATCCATACACCGCGGCTGGGCGGCACAGTCCAGCATTCGTTGCCGGACTCGACGATCATCAGGCCTTTGATGGCATAGATCAGTTGATGCTTGGCATGGTGATGGGGCTCGATGAACCAGTCGCTCGGGTAGTCCGTCGCGCGGCTACCCACTTCCCAGGTCCACCCATCGACCTCCACCAGCAATTCACGCTGCGGCTTTACCATCGTGTCCTCGTCTAGATGCAGCCTGGCAGCGCCACTTTAGCAGCAACGGCTGGGCCGGGCTTGTGAGCGGGTAGCCGGCAGCAGTGCGGTGGCCAGCCCCAGCAGCGGCAGGAAGGCGATGGCCTGGTACACCCACTCGATGCCATACCGGTCGGCCAGCTCGCCGAGGCCGGCGGCACCGATACCGCTGATGCCGAACATCAGCCCGAACATCACTCCCGAGACCATGCCGACCCGGCCTGGCACTGCCTCCTGGGCATACACCACCAGCGCTGCGAAAGCCGAGGACATCACCAGGCCGATGGCCACTGCCAGTACCGCTGTCCAGGCCAGGTTGGCATGGGGCAGGGCGAGTGCGAAGGGCGCCACGCCGAGGAACGAGACCCAGATCACTGCCTTGCGCCCGATACGGTCACCCACCGGGCCGCCGGCAAAGGTGCCCAGCGCCACGGCTGCGAGGAACACGAACAGGTACAGTTGGCTGTGTTGCACGCTCAGGCCGAAATGCTCGATGAGGTAGAAGGTGAAGAAGTTGGTGAACGAAGCGATGTAGACGAACTTGGCGAACATCAGCACGGCGATTACCACCACCGCGCGCCACATGGCGTTGCGCGACAACCCGGGCGCCTGCTGGCTGGCGAAGGTCTTGAGCCGGGCCTGGCCGTGACGCACGCTCCAGCCGGTCACCCGCAGCAGCACCATTACCGCCAGCGCGGCTGCGAGCATGAACCAGGCAATGGCTGGCTGGCCGTGCGGAATGACGACGGCGGCGGTGAGCAGCGGGCCGAGGGCCGAGCCGGTATTGCCGCCGACCTGAAAGGCGGATTGCGCGGTGCCGAAGCGCCCGCCGGAGGCCATCCTGGCCACCCTCGAGGCTTCGGGGTGGAAGGTCGCCGAGCCCACGCCGACCACGGCGGCCGCCACCAGCAGCATTTCATAGCTGCCGGCAAAGGCGAGCAGGGCGATGCCCACCAGTGTCACCAACATGCCGGCCGGCAGCAGGTAGGGTTGTGGGTGCTTGTCGGTGAACATGCCGACCCAAGGTTGCAGCAGCGAGGCGGTCACCTGGTAGATCAAGGCGATCCAGCCGATCTGGGCGAAGCTCAGCGCGAAATCGCTTTTCAGCATCGGGTAGATCGACGGCAGTACGGCCTGGATCAAGTCGTTGAGCAAGTGGGCGAATGCGGCGGCACCGACGATACGGACCGCGAAGCCCTGAGGCTGGTCGGCAGGCGTGGCGGTGGCCATGGAGGCGGTAGAGGTTGTCATGGGCAAGGTTCTTCTGTGGCAAGGGAGCAAGGCATTGCCGCCGCAGGTTAGCCAGTGCCTGGGTTGCCTGTCTCACGCCGAACAGGCAGCCACTGCCGCGTTTCGGGCATCCGTGCGGCATCCGTGCCCGTAAGGCCTTTTTACCGTTCGTGCCTTGCCATCCAGCGCAGCAACGCAGCGATCGGTACGCTGCGGTGAGCCTCGTGCCGGTAGGGCTCACCCTCGGCGGTATAGCGTTCGCGATAGCGGCTGAGGACCAGATTGCGGCCATCGGCAGACACCCGGGCCTCCAGTTCGTGCAGCAACAGCGGTTGCCGGGCGGCACCCTCCAGGCGCCGGAACAGCAGCATGGCGGCGTGGGCATCATTCATGGCCGGGTACCTGCGGGCACTTGGCTTGCCACGTACCAGGTTCGCCTGCCTTGCCTTGCGACACCAGGTTACTGCGCTGTTGCGCGGTGTAATCGCGCATTGCCAGGTAGTAATCGGGCCAGGTGTGCAGCAAGTCGGTCACCGGTAGCACGGCAGCGCGGCCGTCCACGACGTGCCCGGCAGTGGCCACGGTAGTGAGTGTATCGACTGTATCGCTGTGATCGCCGAACGGGTCCACCGCCATGCTCAAGACCGTGCCGGTGGCGTCACGCAGATTGTGCGAGCCCAGCAGCGGCAGCTCGACGATGGGGCCATTGCCGATGCCCCAAACGCCGAAGGTCTGGCCGAAGTCCGAGCGGTGTTGGCTCAGCCCCATCTTGCCGGACACATCGACCAACCCCGCCACACCGAGCGTGGTATTGAAGATGAAGCGGGTAAGGCTGGTCATCGCCCGTTCGCCATTGCCTTGCAGCAGGTCGTTGGCGAACACCTTGGGCTCCCCGAAGTTACTGGCAAAGTTGTGCACGCCCTGCTGGGCAAAATCTGGCAGCGCAGTGTAGCCCCGGGCGACAGGGGTCAGCAGGTAGTCATCGACCGTGCGATTGAAGGCAAACACCACACGGTTTGCGGGCTCCGCCGGGTCACTGACCTGATAGGCAACAGGGCCGCAGGCCATGCTGGCCGGGGCGCGCTGGCTGCAGCCTGCGGCCATGAGCAGCGACAATGCCAGCGCGGCAGAGCGCGCCGAGCGGGAGGTGGAGGATGAACGGGACATAGGTGCATTCCTGGCAAGAACTGGCGGCGATGCTGCCCGGTTTTTCTTGCCTGGGAATGTCTGGATTGTCTCTGCTCGGACACATTGTTACAGGGTTGAAATATATGACGGCCGCGTGGCGATGGCCGTAAAGTACCGCTTGGTTACTTTGTTTGCGGTGCTTTTTTGTGAGCCATTTGCTGATAGTCGACGATGATGTCGAGGTGCTCGACCTGTTACAGAAGTTTCTTCGCCAGCATGGCTACGAGGTAGATGTGGCCTGTGATGGCAATGCGCTCTGGCAGGCGCTTGAGCGGCGCGTGCCGGACCTGGTCATCCTCGATGTGATGTTGCCTGGTGACAGTGGCCTGGTGCTGTGCCAGCGGCTGCTGGCCGATTACAAGGTGGCGGTGATCATGCTGACCGCCATGGGTGAGCTGAGTGACCGGGTGGTGGGCCTGGAGCTGGGGGCGGACGACTACCTGACCAAACCGTTTGCCGCCCGTGAACTGCTGGCACGGGTGAGGGCAGTGCTGCGCAGGGCCGGCGAGGGGGCGGGAGGTGCAACCAGCCATGCCTCGGCCCTCGAATTTGCCGGCTGGCAACTGGATGTGGTGCGGCGCGAGCTGCGCTCGCCGGAAAACGTCATGATTCCCTTGTCCAACGGTGAATTCGAGCTGTTGCTGGTGTTTGCCGAACATCCGCGCCGGGTGCTCAGCCGCCAGCAGTTGCTGGACCTGGCCCGTGGCGAAGCCTACGACGCCTATGACCGCAGCGTTGACGTGCAAGTGAGCCGGTTGCGCCGCAAGCTTGAAACCGACAGCGGCAATGAGCCGTTGATCCGCACCCTGCGCAACGTCGGCTACCTGTTCACACCCGTGGTCGCCAGGCGATGAGCCTGTTCGCCCGGCTGCGCCAGGCTGTGCCGCAGCCAAGAATCACCATTGCCCGCTGGATTGCCCTGACCACCTTGACGGCGATGTTGTTCCTGCTGCTACTCAAGATGCTGTTCAGCCTGCTGCTGAGCGTGTGGGCGCAACCGCCACTGCTGGAGAGTGGCGTGATCGAGAAAGTAGCAGCGGTGACTCGCATCCTCGATGCCGCGCCCGCAGCGCAGCGCAGCAATATTGCCGGCGCGGCGGGCGACGGTTCTTACTCCGTGCGCTGGCTGCAACGCCATGACGAAGCGGGCGTCCCGGTGTTGGTCGATGCCGAGTTCCGCGAGGGCACGCCTATTCTGCGCGCCTTGCTCAAGCGGCCGGATGCCAGGGTTGAGGCATTCGAGCCTTCCGACATGCCGGAATACGCCCCTGAGCGTGGCTATGCCCTGATGGTCGAGTTGAGCGACAAGTCCTGGGTGCTGTTTCGCGCTACTAGCCGAAGTTGGGGCCTGGATGAACTGCCGCGCAACCTGATCATCCTCGGCTTGATGCTGGCGTCCAGTTTTGCCGTCGCGTTCTTGGCAACGCGCTTTCTGGCCAAACCCCTGGAGCGCTTTACCGAAGGGGCGCGCAGGTTTGGCAAGGACTTCAACGCCCCACCCATCCCGGTGGTCGGCCCGCACGACCTGCGCCAGGCCATTCTGGCGTTCAATGCCACCCAGGCGCAGCTCAGGCATTACCTCAACGACCGTACCCAGATGCTGGCGGCCATCTCTCACGACCTGCGTGCACCGCTGACGCGCATGCGTTTGCGTGCCGAGTTCATCGAGGATGCCCAACTGCAGGCCAAGTTGTTCAAGGACGTCGATGAAATGCAGGCAATGGTCGACGCCGCATTGGCGTTCTTCCGTGATGACGCTCGGCTGGAGCCCACCACGGCATTCGACCTAGGCGAACTGCTGTTGACCGTGGTGGATGATTTCAAGGATGCGGGCGTAGAAGTTGGCCTCAGCGGGCCACGCCGCTGTGTGTACACCGGCAGGCCGGTGGGTATCAAACGGGTGCTGGTCAACCTGATCGACAATGCCGCGAAGTACGGGTGCGAGCCAACGGTGATGTTGATGGTAACCGCCAGGCAGATAGAAATAACCGTGCAGGATCGCGGACCGGGCATCGCGCCCGAACTGCATGAGCAGGTATTCGCGCCGTTTTACCGGATCGAAGGCTCACGCAACCGCGACACTGGCGGTGTGGGGCTGGGCCTGCCCGCAGCACGGGCCATCGTGCTGGAGCAAGGCGGCAGCCTGACATTGAGCAACCGCCCCGATGGCGGTCTGCAAGCCAAGGTCACACTGCCGCTGGGGTGATCAGAGGCCCAGTTCGCTCAGCCCGGGGTGGTCATCCGGGCGCCGCCCCAATGGCCAGTGGAACTTGCGCTCGGCTTCGCTGATGGGGTGCTCGTTGATGCTCGAATGGCGGTTGCACATCAGGCCGTCGTCGGCAAACTCCCAGTTTTCGTTGCCATACGCGCGGAACCACTGGCCGCTATCGTCGTGGTACTCGTAGGCATAGCGCACGGCAATGCGGTTGCCGGTGAATGCCCACAGTTCCTTGATCAGGCGGTATTCCAGTTCATGGTTCCACTTGCGGGTCAGAAACGCCTGGACCTCGGCACGGCCACGGGGGAACTCGACGCGATTACGCCAGACCGTGTCGGGGGTGTAGGCGAGCGCGACCTTGGCTGGGTCGCGGCCATTCCAGCCATCTTCGGCAAGGCGAACCTTTTCGATGGCACTTTCCTGGGTGAAGGGGGGAACGGGGGGGCGGGGCATCAGGGTAACTCCCAAGGGTTGAAGGGGCACGTAGGAGCGTAGTGGTTCAACGCCGTGGCGAGAATGCCTGGGCTGGGGACTTCATAATTTCGCCAGGTGCAACGGTGATTTAGGTGCACAGTTCTTTCCCGAAGCCATTGCATTGGCGTGATGGTTTGGGCTTGGCTAGGGTCTTTGGATTGACCCATGAGGCGTTGAACATGAACAGGACGTCATTTGCAGCGGTAGGGCTGCTGATCATGAGTCTGGCTGCAAACGCCGAGGATGGCGAGCGTGAAGGAGATTACTGGTACGTGCAGACCAGCGCCTACACCAAGCACTGGAGCCATGACCCGGATCACAACAACCACCAGGAGCTGGTCGGCATCGAACGAGTCTATACGGATGGTTTGCTGTGGGGCGCGGCAACGTTCAAGAACTCGTTCTACCAGCGTTCGTACTATGCCTACCTGGGCAAGGTCTGGGAAAACGACCGTTATCCCGTGTACGTGAAGTTGAGCGGGGGGCTGATAGAAGGCTACAAGGGTGAGTACGACGACAAGATCCCGTTGAACCATTTTGGTATTGCGCCGGTGATCATTCCGTCGTTTGGCGTGCACTGGGGGCCGCTGGGGGCGGAATTCGTGGTGCTGGGGGCAGCGGCGGGGATGGTCAATGTGGGGGTGCGTTTTTGACTGGCCAGCCACTGCCAGCAACTGGTCAGCGCAAAACCCACAGGGCGAGCACCCGCGCGGTGCTCCCCCCCGTGCTGTTGTCAGTCCCAGATCGGCGCCAGTCCGTCAGGGCTGACTTCGCGTCCATCACGCTCGAGGGTGGCGATTCGTGCCATGTCGTCGGCGTCCAGCTTCAGGTCGCGGGCTAGCAGGTTGCTGGCCAGGTTCTCACGCTTGGTCGACGATGGGATCACGGCGAAGCCCAGTTGCAGTGCCCAGGCGAGGGCTACTTGGGCGACGGTGGCTTTGTGCTTGGCGGCGATCTCGGCCAGGGCCGGGTCTTTCAGCACTTTGCCGTAGGCCAGGGTCATGTAAGAGGTCACGGTGATGCCCTGTTCCTTCAGGAACGCGGTCAGCTTTCTGTTCTGCAGGTATGGGCTGAGTTCGATCTGGTTGGTGGCGATTTCGCCTTTGCCGACTACTTCAATCGCCTGGCGGGTGAGTTCGATGTTGAAGTTCGAGACACCGATCTGGCGGGTCAGGCCTAGTTTCTTGGCGTCGGCCAAGGCCGTCATGTATTCGGTAAGTTCAACGCCGTTGCCCGGCGCTGGCCAGTGGATCAGCAGCAGGTCGACGTAGTCGGTGCGCAGTTTTTCCAGGCTTTCGCGCAGGCTGGGTATCAGCTTGTCGGCGGCGTAGTTGTCGACCCAGATCTTGGTGGTGATGAACAGCTCGCTGCGCGGTACACCGCTTTCGGCGATAGCCTGGCCAACATCGGCTTCGTTTTTGTAGATCTGTGCGGTGTCGATGACGCGGTAGCCCAGCGCCAGTGCCGATTTGACCGAATCGATGACGGCTTGGCCGGTCAGGCGGAAGGTACCGAGGCCGAATGAAGGAACGCTCATGGGGTTACTCCTGGAAAGTTGGGGAAGTTCGTGTGATGGCCAGTGTGCAGGTTTGGCAGGCAGTGAATAAGCGGCCACTGCGTCAAAGTCATTTGATCGGGAGGCACGAATCGCCCGTCAAGCTGTGTCTCCATTACATAAGTATGGCCTGAGCAGGTCGATAACTTGGTCAGCTACCGCTTTTATCAAGCGGACACACTGCCGATGGCTACTTCTGTAATACCTGCTGACTCCATCGATGCGCTGATTGCCAGCCGACTGCCAGGTTGGCTCAAAGGTGCTTCAGCCGAACACCTGGCTTTATTGCGTGTGGCGTTGCTGCGTCAACAAAAAGCCCAGGACGCCCTCAACGCCCGGCTGCAAGCCATCAGCCCCCTGGAAACCTTTGCCGAGTCGTTGCTTGCAAGCGCGCTCGCGGAGCACTCGATCACGCAGCTAGACCTGCGCTTGGCCCAGGTCACCCTGGTGACCCGGCGACTGAACCCGCCGATAGCGCCCTCCTTGCCACTGTATTGGTCGCAAATTGTCAGCACCCAGGTGCTTCTTTCAGCGGCGCTGCATAACTTTCACGAAAATGAAACGCAGCCTGGCTGGTTCGTTACAGGGTCACAGTTGGTCGATGCGAGTGGGCAGGTGCTACCGCTGAGCGTGAAGGCATTCGTCGAGCTCTGCCGACGGCTCGATATCGGGCGGCAGTATCAAAACCACTTGAAATTGCACCTTGAAGGCGAGGTGATCACCGAAGTCATGGAGGAGGCGTCAAGCGCCAACCTGGACGCTGCGGCCATCCTCGCCAGGACCAAGGGTGAGATCGACGAGCAGACGTATCAACGTATTGCTCGCATTGTGAACGCAGCACCTTTGTCGCCCGCCGACAATACTGTGTTGAAGTGCCATACCTTGAGGCTGCTGGGCAAGCAGGTCATTGGTGCACTTGTGATCGAAGTGCGTCAGCACGCTGAACTACTAGGGGTTATCGCGTGGTTTCCCGAGGACCCCTATGCCCCGGTGAGCGGGTATGCAACCTGGGAGCTGCTGTACACGGCGCTTGGCGTACGTTTGCGCAGCGAAGCGTATCGCAAGTACTTCCAGCGTTTTATCGCAGAGCGTGATCGGGTCGCCTTCCATACGGCCCTGAACTTGCAGCTCACGCAAGACGATACAGGTTCACCGCTTGAGCTGGATGGCCGCTGCTTTGTGGTCGAGGGGGGCGTGTTCGTCGCACTGCGCAAAGCCCGTCTCCACAAAATACTGGATGACGCTCGGGTTTTGGCGGTGTCGACAGAGGATGAGGATATCGCCGACCGCCACGCACGCTTACAAGGTTATCTGAACTTGGGGCTTAGCATTGCAGGCCTGGCCGCGCTGTTCGTGCCGGTGTTGGGTCAGGCCTTGCTTGGGCTGACGGCAGTGCAATTGGCGGACGAGGTGTACGAAGGCTACCAGGATTGGCAACTGGGCGACCGCAACGCCGCATTGGGGCACCTGTTCAACGTGGCCGAGACGGTGGCGCTGGGGGCGGTGACGGCCGCCGGCACGGCGGCACTCGGCAAGCTGGCCCAGCGAGTGGCACGCGTAGATGCCATGGTGCCGGTGAGTTTGGAGGATGGCCAGTTACGCTTGTGCGATCCAGCGCTGTCGGCGTATCAGCATGATGGCGTCAATTTGATCGTTGGGCAGGCGGCCACTGAAAATGGCCGAACGCTGAGGCGCCTGCACGATGCTACCTATGAGGTAAGCGAACACAGCGATGGCACATTGCGTATTCATCACCCCACGCGGCCGGGGGCCTATGTACCAGCCCTTGAACACAATGGTGCCGGAGGATGGGTGCATGAGTTTGAGCAGCCGCAGTGCTGGCAGGACGCCGCTTACATGGTGCGCCGCCTTGCCAGCCGCACGGCCCAAGTGTCCGACGAGGCGGCGTCTGTTGCGCTACAGGTCACCGGTTTCGATGCAGATTGCCTGCGCCGTTTGTTACTGGAAAATGCGCCACCCCCGGCACGCTTGCTCGACGCCCTTGAACGTCAGCAATTGCACCATGATTACCCGGCATTACGGGGCGGTGCTTTCGAGGAATTGTTCAATGAGCGGCAGGTCAATCCGCAGGCAGCGGACCACCTATTGATGCGGAACTTCCCGAGCCTTTCCCACCGCTGCGCACGGGAAATCGTTGAAGGGGCAAATAGCGACGAACTGGAAAGCCTGACCAGCGCAGGGCGGGTACCGTTGGCTTTGGCGGAGCGGGCGCGCTGGGCGGTGCGCGACAGCCGGATAGACCGTGCCTGCGCAGGTTTGCGCCAGGCCTCTGCCGCAAATGACGACAGCGCAAGGCTCGCGCGGGGGCTGATCGATGCCATCGCACCCTGGCCGGCTGGGGTCGAGGTTGAACTGCCTACCGCTGACCAGGGTGGGTTATTGCAAGCGTTAATGCGGCAGCTGGACAGCCGCCAGCTACAACTGCTCGGCGGTAGCCAAATGACGGAAAGCGCGCTGGGCGAGCGGCTTGGGCGTGAAGCGCTTGCTGACCGTGAAGCGGCGGCCCGTTTGATTGGGCTGGCCCGGGTGGGGCAGGGTATACGCCCTCCTGTGCGTTTATACGATGGGCGTTTGGGCTATCCGCTCAGCGGCCACCTGTCGGGGACGCGCCAGGCACTAAAGCGCACGTTGAATCACGTGTACCCGCTGATGAGCAACGAACAATTGGAGGCGTATCTGCAAGACCTGGCTCAACGGGGGATTGACCCGTGGAACCATGTCAGCCAGCTGTTACGGGCCAAGTTTAGTCTCAAGCAGGCATTGCAAAGCTGGCGGAATGAAACGGGGCTGAACATTATTCGCCGGTTGCGTCGCATCAAGGTTGCCAGGCGCATTATGGCGAGTTGGCAGCGCATGAACCCTGGGGAGTTGACGGGTGATTATCACCTGACGATCGCGGGTGACAGGGTGGGTGAGTTGCCGTCCTTGCCCGAGAACGTGGCTTTTGACCATATCACGCACCTGACGCTACGTGATATGCGGATGGCGGCCCTTGACGCGGGTTTCCTTGCTCGCTTTAGCAAGGTGCGTAACCTGGATTTGCGTGGCAACCAGCTTACACGCCTTCCTGCAGGTATCGAGCAACTGGCCGAATTGAGGAACCTACGCCTTGGTGGCAATCGGATCGTTCTTTCCAGCGACGATAATCTTCGCTTGAGCCAGCTTGTGGGGCTGCGCCGTCTGGAGCTCAACGGCAACCCTGTGGGCCTGCTGCCACCCTTGACATCATTCCCCTTGCTGCGCCGTTTGTCCTTGCGCAACACAGGGCTGGGCAACTTGCCAGCTGAATTGGCCAGGCACGGAAATCTGGAGTTGCTGGACATGCGTGGCAACCAGATCCAGACGTTGCCTGAAGCGCTGTCCATGTTGCCGCTACGTTTGCTAGGGGGGCTGGAGCTGCACGACAATCCACTCTCGGATGAAACCCTCCAACGCTTGCAATTGGCCAGGGCCGCAGCGGGGGCATCTGAGCGTACGCAAGCGACTCACCTATCGATTGACGCCAGCGACGCAACCCCATGGTTGTCAGGGTTTACTGCGGCACAACGCGAAGTTCGATTGGCGCGTTGGAACCTGTTGCGCCAAGAGGACGGGGCGAGTGATCTGTTCCAATTTATCGCTGATTTGCAGGATTTGCGTGAATACCACGCACGCCCCCGTGACCTTCAAGCGCGCGTGTGGCATATCCTCGAAGCGTGCGAGCAGCACGCCGAAGTGCGTGCCAGCCTTTTCGAGCAAGCTAGCCGGCCGCGCAGTTGCAGTGACGAGTTGCTGCTGACGCTGAGCGAGCTGGAGGTTGGCGCGATGGCCTCCAGGGCTGCATCGGCCAGTAGTGGTTTGCAAAGGGAGCGGGCGCTGGTGATGCTGGGGCGTTCGTTGTCTCGTCTGGACAAGGTAAACGCGATAGCGGCACGGCATATCGCCCACTATTACTCGGACGATCCCGTCGAAGTTTACCTGGCCTATCGTGTCAAACTGGCTGAAAGCCTCGACCTCCCGGCGCAGCCTGAACATATGGCGTACGAGAGTGTAAGCGGGGTTAGCCATAAAGACCTGGAGTCGGCCCGCAGCGAGGTACTGCGGGAGGAGACGCCACAATCCTTGGCTCAAGCGCTTGCCGATCGATCCTTTTGGCAAGATTACTTAAGCAGTCACCAATCGGCGCGTTTCAGCCGCATGAACGAGCCGTTCCAGCAGCGGCTGGATACATTGCTCGAGCAATCGGAAGCGCTAAGCGATCATGACTACCTCATGCAAACCGAGCAGATCAGTGCAGAGCGTGAGGCAGCGCAACGCCAGCTTTTTCTTGAGTTGAGCCGCGAGGCCATTGAGCGCCAGGGCCTATGAACGAAACAGCCCGCCGAAAGGCGGGCTGTTCGCTGGGGCTGGACGATCAGCGGCGGCGGAACAGCGGCAGCGGCTCGTCAGTGGCGGCCTGGTAGGTCACCGAGAAGTCTTTCAGGCTTTGCAGCGCGTCTTCCGGGTCCTTGTCGGCACGGATGGCGAACGCATCGAAGCCGCAACGGGCCATGAAGAACAGCTGGTCACGCAGCACATCGCCGATGGCGCGCAGCTCGCCCTTGAACTTGTAGCGGTCACGCAGCAGGCGCGCATTGGAGTAGCTGCGCCCGTCGGTGAATGCCGGGAAGTTCAGGGCGATGACCTGGAAGTGCTGCACGTCTTCGCCGATCTCTTCCGCTTCCTGGTCGCTGTCCAGCCACACACCCAGCCCGCCATCGCGGGCCTTGAGCACGTGGGCATGGTCGCGCCACATCTGCAGCGGGACGATGTAGTCGTCGCAGTTGGTCAGCTCGTCAAAGGACGTTTCCTTGGGCAGCAGGTGCCAGGTTTCGTCGACGATCTGGTTGTTCTTAATGATTCGCTGCATAGACGCGTTCCTTGAAGGGGTCGATGCCAATACGCTGGTAGGTGTCGATGAAACGCTCTTCCTCGGTACGTTGTTCGACGTACACGGCGATCAGCTTCTCGATCACATCGGCCATGGCATCCTGGGCGAAGGACGGGCCGAGGATCTTGCCCAGGCTCGCGCCACGCGCGGCATTGCCGCCCAGCGACACCTGGTAGAACTCCTCACCCTTCTTGTCCACACCGAGGATGCCGATGTGGCCCACGTGGTGGTGGCCGCAGGCGTTCATGCAGCCGGAGATGTTCAGGTCGATTTCGCCGATGTCGAACAAGTAGTCCAGGTCGTCGAAGCGGCGCTGGATGGATTCGGCGATCGGGATCGACTTGGCGTTGGCCAGCGAGCAGTAGTCACCGCCTGGGCAGCAGATGATGTCGGTCAGCAGGCCGATGTTCGGGGTAGCGAAGCCGCCCTCGCGCAGCTCCAGCCACAGCGCGTGCAACTGGCGCTGCTCGACGTCGGCGAGGATGATGTTCTGCTCGTGCGAGGTACGCAGGAAGCCGAAGCTGTAGCGCTCGGCCAGGTCGGCCACGGCGTCCAGCTGCTTGTCGGTCAGGTCGCCAGGGGCAACGCCGGTGGGCTTGAGCGACAGGGTCACGGCCACATAGCCAGGGCGCTTGTGGGCGCGGGTGTTGCGCGAGCGCCAGCGGGCGAAACCTGGGTATTCGGCGTCCTGGGCGGCGTAGTCGACATTGTCGAGGGCCAGGTACTGCGGGTCGACGAAATGGCGCGACACACGCTGCACTTCATCTTCGGTCAAGGTGGTGCTGCCGCCACGCAGGTGGACCATTTCGGCCTCGACCTTTTCGGCGAACACTTCCGGCGTAAGGGCCTTGACCAGGATCTTGATCCGCGCCTTGTACTTGTTGTCACGGCGCCCGTAACGGTTGTACACGCGCAGGATGGCGTCCAGGTAGCTGATCAGGTCCTGCCACGGCAGGAACTCGTTGATGAACGAGCCCACCACTGGGGTACGGCCCAGGCCACCGCCGACCAGCACACGGAAGCCCAGCTCGCCGGCAGCGTTGCGCACAGGCTCCAGGCCGATGTCGTGCACTTCGATGGCGGCGCGGTCTTCCTGCGAGCCGTTGATGGCGATCTTGAACTTGCGCGGCAGGTAGGCGAATTCCGGGTGGAAGGTGGTCCACTGGCGGACGATTTCGCACCATGGGCGCGGGTCGATGATTTCGTCTGCGGCCACACCGGCGAACTGGTCGGTGGTGGTGTTACGCAGGCAGTTGCCGCTGGTCTGGATCGCGTGCATCTGCACGGTGGCCAGCTCGGCGAGGATGTCCGGGATGTCTTCCAGCGCCGGCCAGTTGTACTGCACGTTCTGGCGGGTGGAAATGTGGGCATAGCCCTTGTCGTAGTCGCGAGCGATCTTGGCCAGGGTGCGGACCTGGGTGGCGTTCAGCTGGCCGTACGGCACGGCGACACGCAGCATCGGCGCGAAACGTTGGATATAAAGGCCGTTCTGCAGGCGCAGAGGGCGGAATTCTTCTTCGCTCAGCTCACCGGCCAGGTAGCGGCGGGTCTGATCACGGAACTGCTTGACGCGGTCCTCGATGATCCGCTGATCGTACTCGTCGTATA
>Ga0207655_1000648_pt1 | contig 41595 bp, 33 predicted proteins | sample KBSM44metaG_FD_184398 | JGI IMG/M metagenome (GOLD analysis project Ga0207655, IMG submission 184398) | Miscanthus rhizosphere microbial communities from Kellogg Biological Station, Michigan, USA - KBS M4-4 metaG (SPAdes) (version 2) | ecosystem: Host-associated > Plants > Roots > Rhizosphere >...
GATCTGAGCCGGCTCAATGCATCAAGGTTTGCAGGTTGAACGGGTAGCGGTACGACGTCGGCCGCCCCTTGGCCGAGAGCTTTTGAAAATCCACGTCGTAATCCTGAGTGGTACTCAAGCCCAGCAGTCGCCGGGCTTGCGCGTGGTCGATCAACTGCAATAAGGGGATCTGTCGGTCGCGCCCGCCGTACTGGCTGACATCCACCCCCTGATCGTAGTCATGCAACTGCACAAGAGCCCAGCCGCCCAGAGTGAAGTGCCCGCCCAACAACACGCTTAGCCGCCCTTCCAACAGCGCCTGCAACGCGGCCGGTGAATTGTTGATGGCACTGAACAGCACACCCTTGCCCGGCTGGCCTCCCGTTTCGGCGTATGCCTGCATGGCACCGAACGCCATTTCATCGTTGGCCGACCAGACCAGCGATGTTTGCGGGTAACGCTTGAACAATAACCTGGCCTGTTCATAGGCGCGCTCGCGGGTCCAGCCGCCGTACACCAACTGGCGCAACCGCACTTCGGGGTGTTCGGCCAATGCCCGCATCATGCCCTGCTCACGCTCTTGCGCGGCCGGCGTGATTTTCAGGCCGGAAAAGGCCACCAGTTCAATGACCTCACCGGGTGCTACCGGGCCATGCAGGCGAATCAGTTCCTTGAGCATCAGGTAGCCGCCCTCCTCATTGTTGGGCACCAGGCTACCCAACCAGTCGGGATACTTGTCCGGCTGGGCGCCGAGCAGACGCATCTGGTCGGCGGTCAGGCCGTTGTTGACCAAAAACAGCTTCACACCGCTGCCTTGAGCCAGGCGCAGGATTTCGGGGGCGACATACAGTTCGTTGGAGAACACCAGATAGTCCGGCCGACTCGGCCCTTGCAGCGCTTCGCGGGCCTGTTTGAGTGTGGTCTCGGCGTTTCGCTCGGCATACTGGATTTGCAAATCCATGCCCAGGTTCTTGGCCGCGGTCTGCATGAACTGCGAGTAACTGACCCAGAACGTCTCTTGGCTGGTCCCGGGATTGAGAAACAATACGGACGCCGCCTGGGCACACGGCCCCAGGACCGCGCCAAGCGCCAGCACTACACCATAGAAGAACTTCAACATTGATCGTCCGAGCCCCCGAAAATCCGCCGCGCATTATAGCCAGCGAAGTCCCTGGAAACGGCGCATATTCCGGCTTTTTGTCCGACAATCGTCGGCGCCGGGCCCGGACGGGGTTGTTTATTGATGGCTGACCCAGAATACCGCCGTACCCACGACCAGGATGATCAGGAACAGAATCGCCCAGGCATCGACCGTGCTATCGCTTTTCCTTGCTTTGGTTGGGTTGCTCATTGCATCGCCTCTTGTCGGTTTTATCGGTGATTGCATAAAGACTCGAGCACAGTTAAGACGATGATTGCCCGCACGACAAATGAGGGTTTTATCACAACGACTTTCATTAGTCGTTTTGGTTCTTTGCATATACTCAAACATCACTTTTGCGCATAACTGCAAACTGGTATCTTGCGTCGGCTCCGTTGGGAGTGCGCGGCCGTGCGCGCAGAATTGCCGAGGCAGAATCGGATGAAAGCTTGCGAAAACGCAGCTGTATCCGACCGGCCCAAGCCTGAGAACAGGACTTATATGTACGTATACGACGAGTACGATCAGCGGATCATCGAGGACCGCGTCAAGCAGTTCCGTGATCAGACCCGACGCTATCTGGCAGGCGAGCTGAGCGAAGAAGAATTCCGCCCCCTGCGCCTGCAAAATGGCCTTTATATCCAGCGCTTTGCCCCGATGCTGCGGGTGGCGGTGCCTTACGGCCAACTCACTTCGCGCCAGACGCGAATGATGGCCAAGATTGCCCGCGACTATGACAAGGGCTACGCCCACATCAGTACCCGGCAGAACGTGCAGTTCAACTGGCCGGCCGTGGAAGACATCCCGGACATCCTGGCTGAGCTGGCGACCGTGCAGATGCACGCGATCCAGACCAGCGGCAACTGCCTGCGCAACGTCACCACCGACCAGTTCGCCGGTGTCGCCGCCGACGAGTTGATCGACCCGCGGCCATGGTGCGAAATCGTCCGTCAGTGGACCACGTTCCACCCGGAATTCGCTTACCTGCCGCGTAAATTCAAAATTGCCATCAACGGTTCGACGTCCGACCGTGCGGCCATCGAAGTCCATGACATCGGCCTCGAGCCGGTGCACAACGCCGCGGGCGAACTGGGCTTCCGTGTGCTGGTCGGTGGCGGCCTGGGCCGTACTCCGGTGGTGGGCGCGTTCATCAACGAATTCCTGCCGTGGCAGGACCTGTTGAGCTACCTCGACGCCATTCTGCGGGTCTACAACCGCTACGGCCGTCGCGACAACAAGTACAAGGCGCGGATCAAGATTCTGGTCAAGGCCCTGACGCCTGAAGTGTTCGCGCAGAAAGTCGATGCGGAAATGGAACACCTTCGCGGTGGCCAGACCACGCTGACCGAGGCCGAAGTGCATCGCGTGGCCAAGCACTTTGTCGATCCGGACTACAAGGCTCTGGAAAACCAGACGGCCGAACTGGCCGACCTCGACAAGCAACACCCGGGTTTCGCCCGCTGGCGTGCCCGCAACACCCTGGCCCACAAAAAGCCGGGTTACGTCGCCGTGACGCTGTCCCTGAAACCGACCGGCGTTGCACCGGGCGACATCACCGACAAGCAGCTCGATGCCGTTGCCGACCTCGCCGACCGTTACAGCTTCGGTCAGCTGCGCACCTCCCACGAGCAGAACATCATTCTGGCCGATGTCGAGCAGAGCCAGTTGTTCGCCATGTGGGGCGAGTTGCGCGAGCAAGGTTTCGCCACGCCGAACATCGGCTTGCTGACCGACATCATCTGCTGCCCTGGCGGCGACTTCTGTTCCCTGGCCAACGCCAAGTCGATCCCGATCGCCGAATCGATCCAGCGCCGTTTCGACGACCTGGACTACCTGTTCGACATTGGCGAGCTGGACCTGAACATCTCCGGCTGCATGAACGCCTGTGGTCACCACCACGTCGGCCACATCGGTATTCTCGGAGTGGACAAGAAAGGCGAAGAGTTCTATCAGGTGTCCCTGGGTGGCAGCGCCAGCCGCGATGCGAGCCTGGGCAAGATCCTCGGCCCGTCCTTCGCCCAGGAAGCCATGCCTGATGTGATCGAGAAGCTGATCAACGTGTACATCGAACAACGTACCGAAGACGAGCGCTTCATCGACACTTATCAGCGTATCGGCATCGACCTCTTCAAGGAGCGCGTCTATGCAGCGAATAATTAAGAACAACGAAGTCGTCGACGAAACCTGGCACTTGCTGCCGAAAGATTTCAACATCGATGAAATCAGCAACTGCGACGACCTGATCGTCCCGTTGCACATGTGGCGCGAACACAGCCGCATGCTCATGGCCCGCGATGGCGGCCTGGGTGTATGGCTGGATGCCGATGAAGAAGCTGAGGAAATCGGTGATGACGTGGCGAACTTCCAGGTCATCGCCCTGAACTTCCCGGCCTTCACCGATGGTCGCAATTACTCCAACGCCCGTCTGCTGCGTGACCGCTATGGTTTCAAAGGCGAATTGCGGGCAATTGGCGATGTGTTGCGCGACCAGCTGTTCTACATGCACCGCTGCGGTTTCGATGCGTTTGCCATTCGCGCCGATAAAGACCCCTACGAAGCCCTTGAAGGCCTCAAGGACTTCTCGGTGACCTATCAGGCCGCCACCGACGAACCGCTGCCGCTGTTCCGTCGCCGTTGATCGTCACACCTTGAACCCCTTGCGGGGTTCAAGGTTTTTCCCTTACTGCGTGCCTATCGGAAACGGTCGCCCCATGGCCTCCCAGTTCCGATAAAACCGGGCACGGTCCTCAAGTGCCGTGAACAGCGCAAACGGGTTTTCAGGATCGACCTCGGCCGATTCAATATCCTGGACCAGTCTTTCCCAAAGCGCTTGCGAAGCATCGGCTTCACCGAGCAGTCGCCACACCCTCGCCTGAAGCGGCAGATAATCGACCCGGAAGTCCGCCGTCAGGCTCAGTCCATCCATTACCCTCAAGAACCGGGCGCCAAGGGGCCTGGCTGCCAGCCTCTGCCAGATCAATCGTCGCGTCGCTTGCAACTCCCCATCGCCCTCGCGCAACCACTCGATGACATTCCCGTAATTAACCCCGGGATCACTTAACCACAGGTTGATACCCGTTCGCCGCCGATGATCGACAATGCGCAACAAGGTGTCCTCATCCGTCAATGGATTGCCCTGCAGCAGCACACGGTCCCTCGAGATAGCCTGGTTCAGTACTGCTGGCGGCACTCGGGTTATCTGGTTATTACGCAGGTCCAATGACGTCAGATAGGGCTGCTCCATGATTCCGACTGGGCAACCAGTGATCCCGGTGTTGCTCAGGTTCAGCCAGCGCAAGTCGTTCATTCCGAGCACCAAAGGCGGGACGCCCAGCGGGTTGTTGCTCAGGTCCAGCGTCTGCAAGTGTGTCAACCCGGTCAATTGAGAGGCGGCGCGCTCATTGAACGTCAGATTCGTCGACCTCAGATTCAGCGAAGAGAGACGCGCCATCTGGTTGATCGAAGGAGGCAGTGCACACTCCGCAAGGCCGCCATGGTTGAAGTGACTCAGGTCGACATTTTCCAGGTTCAGCACTTCAAGATTTGGAAAACACTCGAGAAATCCGTTCAGACTTTCTTCTTCAGTCAGGTGAAAGCCGCGCATCGATAACTCGAGAATATTATTGAACCGGACATTCAACGTGGGTAACCGGTGATAATTCTCGAAGTCGAGATCCAGCCTGACGCCGCGTATCTGATCAGCAGGCAATAACGGATCCTGCAGCGCCCTGCGTCGTTGCCAGATGGAGACCAGCTCCTCGGCCAACTCATTTCGAATCGCTCGCTCCTGTTGCATTTCGGTCTGCACCAACTGAACGTTATAGGCCTCGATTTGTGCAGCGCTCAATCCCGCTGCTTCGGGATCATTCGGGGCCAGGAAATCGATAGCCATGTCATGAATGTCATCCGCCACCTGATCTACCCAGGCGGTCAGGTCGATGTCGAGTTGCTGCAGCTGTTGCTTCAACCACTCAATGTGCGCCTGCGCGTTTACACCTTCGCGTTGAAGAACCGCATCTGCCTGGGCATCGGTGAAGTCTGGATAGACCTCTTTGAGTTGCAGCCTCATCATCTGGTGCGTCAGCGCCTCGGCCTGGGGCGTTCCCGGAAAACCGCCGCCGCTGAGCCCGTGGGCATCGAACGGCAACCCACCGTCCATTCTTCGCAGCCCGAGTATCACCTGTGATCGGGGCAACGCCTGGTCGCTGATGGCGAGTCGTAGTTCGTCGACTGAACCAGGCGACGTCAGGAGCAGCGCTGAACGGTCGTCGTCCGTCAACACACCGAGAAGCGCCGTATAAAAGTCTGTTGGCGAGGCCTGATGCAGATAGTGCTGTCCGACTCTGACCAAGCGCCGGACCTCCGTGGCATCCTGCGCGCCGATGCGGTCCAGCACTCGCCCCGCGACGGATTGATCAAGGACATCGATCCGCAGGTTCCGCGGCCAGCCCGGCAGGTTTTGCAGCGAGTGCAAGGCCAGGATGTCCGAGTCCGGGCTCGCCACCGAATGCAGATAAAGACCTTCATAAGCGCGATTGAGCCGCACATGCTGCTGGTACTGCCGCGCCTTGCTGTCCAGACGCGTGAACACTTGCCTGACCTCGGTCACATCGGGGGCTTGCTGGATATCCACGCCATAGCGGTCGAGCATTTGTTCGATGGCACCTTTGGGCAGCGCCGGGTATTGCTGCTGAAACAGCCGCACCCATTCATGTTCCGACTGTTGAAGTGCGGCGTAACGCCTGTTGAATTGCTCAGGCGTGCCGGCCGCCCCCAGATCCTGATCGATCTTGAAGCGACTGATCGTATCCGTCAGTAAAGGCGTAGGTGGACGCCCCGTTTGCATCAGTCGCAGCATGTCATCGTCAATCACACTGACCTTGCCGATCTGTGCCAGGACTTCATCGCTGAAAGACGCCACAGTCGGGCCGATTCCGCGGATCAGCTCCACGCGGGAGGACAGCACGGAAACCGGTGGCTCGGGCGTCGGGGCAACGGTGATTTGCGAAGACGGACGTACTGACTCGACGGCCGCTTCATCCTTCAGCACCGCCTGTGCGCCGATCGGCAGCGCATTAAGCAAACCGAACACGGTGCGCGACACGCCCTCCGACCGTTCACGTGGTGTTTCACCGTTTACTGCCTGATCAAGACCGTAACCGGCGTCAATAAGCCCGGCCAGCGCCAATATGCCTTCGCCTCCCGGGACGAACAACGCCAATGGCCCGAACCGGTTGATCCATTGCACCACCGGTTCGACCACCGCACTTAAATTGTCACGATTGACCTGTGCATCGGTACGAATGCTTTCGATACTGGCGTGGGCGGCCTGCTTCATCGTCAGCACCAGTTGCGCAAACGGATCGGTCGCCGATGGCGGATTGTCGTAGCCAATGTAATCGGCGGGGTCCCAATAGCCGTCGTTATTGAAAAAACCGGCATTGTTGGTCAGCCGATGCATCGCGGGGTACTGCGCCATGCCGTCCAATGCCGTCAGCACCCCCGCATGAAACGTACCGTCCTCTCGATCATCTTCGGCAAAATGGGCGGCCAATGCCTGTTTTGTCTCGCTGAGCTTGCCCTGCGCGACGACCCATTGGTGCAGTTGAGTGGCATCGGTGAATTCGTGCAGCGGAGAAGAGTTGCCAGGGATGTACAGCAGCACTCGGGTACTGGCAGTGTCACGGAACGCCCAGATATCTGTTGCGGTGTAACGGTATAGCTTCAAACGGCCGGCCCTGACGGACAAAGGGGGGCGCGTCGCCGCTTGCAGTTGTTCGATGGTCAGCGTTTCCCATGCCTGACCGGGCGGCAAGCCAGCCGCCTCCATCGCGAGCTCAAGTCCTTTTTGCGACAGGCAGCGCTCCTTGAACTGCAACCAGGCCGTCATCACAAACGCTGCCTTGACCGATGTCCTCAAGGCGTACGGGCCGGACGCAGCGAGCACCTCGTCAGCGGGCCAGACCTTTTCAAGATAGGTCTCGTACACGTGCTTGAAGTCCAGCTCCCAGACCCATTTCTTGAAATCGGCCGGCCTCAGCTTCAGTTGTGAGGCGGGACCGTAAGTCTGCGGCGTCGTTTGCCGATAGATGCCTTCATAGGTGTCGTGATTGCCGCTGCCGTAATCAGCGAACTCATCGACATGCTCGACAATCCGCACCCTCGGGCCGACGTCCGGCGGTGTGTACAGACCAAAGGCGGTTTCAGCAAAACGGCCGTCCCCAACCGTCTGGTAATTTGAAAGCAGCGCTTGCAACAGCGACCGCGAGTTCGCCACCTGGCCCTGCTGGAAACCGTTCTCTTCAGGGTGGCCCTTGTAGTGGTAATCGAGGGTGACCATCAAGGTCGTCTGCGGGTCGATGTCCTGCCCCCATTTTTCCTTGATCAGGTGTGCGCCCAACTGGCCGGGGGTTTGGGGGAGAGCGATGTCCAGTGCAGCTTTCAGTTCGTCGCGCATTCGCAACGATGGGGGTGGATGAGGTGCGGCAACGTGGTGAAGGAGCTCATTCATGGTGCAATCCATTGCAGTCAATTCAGGCCAGTCACCCTACCCCACCTGACTCCACACGAAAGCGCGACCGATCGACAAAGGCATTAGGAAAATTCGTTATTTCTTGAGGGTGAGTGGACACTTTCTGAAGGTCAAAAAAAAACCGTGGGCAATCCACGGTTTTTTTACTGACGGTGATGCCTGGTACGGTTACCAGAAGCGTTGCTGGGTCAACCGGCTCCACCAGCTCAGCAATACGCGATCGATCGAACCGCTGGCCGCCATGCCGATGCGCTCCTGCAGGGTTTTACGTTCGGCGTAATGCAAATGATAGAGCTCGGACTGTTTAGCGCGCTCAGCGAGGTATTCGTCGCTGGTCTTGAGCTCGTCCACCAGTTGCTTGTCGAGTGCCGAAACACCGAGCCAGATTTCACCGGTGGCCACTTCGTCGATAGCCAGTTGCGGGCGATAGCGGGAAACGAAGTTCTTGAACAGCTGATGGGTGATGTCCAGCTCTTCCTGGAATTTCTCCCGGCCCTTCTCGGTGTTTTCGCCAAACACTGTCAGGGTGCGCTTGTACTCACCAGCCGTGAGCACTTCGAAGTCGATGTCATGCTTTTTCAGCAGGCGATTGACGTTGGGCAACTGCGCCACCACGCCGATCGAGCCTAGAATCGCGAACGGTGCGCTGATAATTTTCTCGCCGATGCACGCCATCATGTAGCCGCCGCTGGCCGCGACCTTGTCGATGCACACGGTCAACGGCACGCCGGCTTCGCGAATGCGCGCCAGTTGCGAAGATGCCAGGCCATAGCTGTGAACCATGCCGCCGCCGCTTTCCAGGCGCAGCACCACTTCATCCTTTGGCGTGGCGAGGGTCAGCAGCGCGGTGATTTCGTGGCGCAGGCTTTCAGTGGCCGACGCCTTGATGTCACCGTCGAAATCCAGCACGAACACCCGCGGCTTGGCCTCGGGCTTCTTCTTTTGCTTTTTCTCGGTTTTAGCCTGGGATTTGCGCAAAGCCTTGAGCTGGTCCTTGTCGAGCAAGGTCTGCTCCAGCCGCTCGCGCAGTCCTTTGTAGAAATCATTGAGTTTGCTGACTTGCAGTTGGCCGGTCGACTTGCGCCGACCTTTGCTGCGCAACGCCGCAAAACTGGCCAGGACCACCAGAATGGCGATCACCAGTGTCACGGTTTTAGCCAGGAAACTGGCGTACTCGGACAAAAACTCCACAGAGACTCCTTCAACACGATGCGCGGCATGAACACGCGCGGGATACCTTCAGCATACCCATGAGCCGGCCCGGCGACCAGTCGTGAAACCTCGAGTGTCCTGTCTCACAAATACTGTTCCCTTTTTACGGCGTCCGTTGCCGTCATGCTGCGTTGCCGCTCCTCGCCTGACGACAACAGCCACTCGTCAAAAGAGAAACGTATTTGTGAGACAGGACACTAGCAACAGGCCTGTAACGGGCATTTCAAACAAGCGTATGTTTTTTCATTGACAGCTCACCGTCATCCTCATAACCTCGCCAAACCTTCAACGTACCGGGATGACGCGGACGTGGGCAGCATCTATTTGATTCGACATGGCCAGGCCTCCTTTGGTGCAGACGACTATGACGTTCTGTCGCCGACCGGTATTCGCCAGGCAGAAGTCCTTGGCCGGCACCTGGCCGAACTCGGTGTCAGCTTCGATCGCTGTCTGTCGGGTGACCTGCGCCGTCAGCAACATACGGCCACCAGCGCTCTGGAACAGTACGCTGCCGTGGGCTTGCCGGTGCCGCCCCTGGAAATCGATTCGGCCTTCAACGAGTTCGACGCCGACGCGGTGATCCGCGCCCTGCTGCCCGCCATGCTGGAAGACGAACCCGAGGCGCTGGAGATCCTGCGCAACGCCGCGCAAAACCGTGCCGAGTTCCAGCGTATCTTCGCCCTGATCATCGAGCGCTGGCTCGCCGGTACCTATGACACACCGGGCCTGGAAAGCTGGCTGGGCTTCGTCGATCGTGTGCAGGCTGGCCTGCAGCGGCTGCTCGAAAATGCCGACAACACCCAGAAAATCGCCGTGTTCACCTCCGGCGGCACCATCACTGCCCTGCTCCACCTTATTACGCAAATGCCTGCCCGGCAGGCCTTTGAGCTGAACTGGCAAATCGTCAACACCTCGCTCAACCTGCTCAAGTTTCGTGGTCGCGAGGTGGCCCTGGCTTCCTTCAACAGTCATACGCACCTGCAACTGCTGAAGGCCCCGGAACTCATCACGTTTCGCTGATTCCGGACTATTGTGACCCTGGCTGTATCCACCCAGCTCTTATTACCCAAGAAAGGATCGAACCATGACCTCCGTAGCTGATGCCGTACAAGCAATGAAAGCCAAGTTCAACCCAGCCGCTGCTGCCGGTCTGGACCTGGTATTCGGTTTCCGCATCGACGACACCAAGAACTTCTCGTTGATCGTCAAAGACGGCACCTGCGAGCTGCAAGAAGGCGAAAACCCGGACGCCCAGGTGACTCTGGTGATGGACGGCGAAACCCTGGAAGGCATCGTCGACGGTTCGACCGACGGCATGCAAGCGTTCATGGGCGGCAAGCTGCGCGCTGAAGGCGACATGATGCTGGCCATGAAACTGTCCGAGCTGTTCCCAGGCTAAGACGACGGCTCCCGCTCTCGGGAGCCTCTCTGGCTGCATGCGAATCCCGCCCCTCGTGGCGGGATTCGTCGTTTTTCACCCTCGGAAAACGGCTATCTGTGGATATGCCGTCTATATTCCTTCTGGCCGCATGCGTCAGACATCGGCTGTTTGCCCTCGCTTCTTTTATGAAGAACTGTGTGGAGAGCACTGCCATGAGCCCACCTGACGAGCACAATGACTTCAGTCGCCGCCGTGTACTGCAAGGTCTTTCGGCAGGCGCCATCGGTGCCTGGATCAGTCCGCTAACCGCAGGGAGTAAAACCATGCCCGACACCCCCGCCGACCTGATTCTGTACAACGGACGCCTGCACACCGTCGACCGCAAGAAACCCCAGGCCAGCGCCGTCGCGATCAAGGACGGGCACTTTGTGGTGGTCGGCAGCGATGCCCAGGCCATGGCCCTGCAAGGCCCCGGCACGCAAATCGTTGACCTGCATGGGCGCACGGTGATTCCCGGCCTCAACGACTCCCACTTGCACCTGATTCGTGGCGGCCTCAATTACAACCTCGAACTGCGCTGGGAAGGCGTGCCGTCCCTGGCTGATGCGTTGCGCATGCTCAAGGATCAGGCCGACCGCACCCCTACCCCGCAATGGGTGCGGGTGGTCGGTGGCTGGAATGAATTCCAGTTTGCCGAAAAACGCATGCCGACCCTTGAAGATCTGAACAAAGCCGCGCCGGACACTCCGGTATTCGTCCTGCACCTCTACGACCGCGCCCTGCTCAACCGTGCCGCACTGAAAGTGGTCGGCTACACCCGTGACACGCCGAACCCGCCGGGCGGCGAGATCCAGCGCGATGCCAATGGCGACCCCACCGGCATGCTGATCGCCCGCCCGAATGCGATGATCCTCTACTCAACCCTGGCCAAAGGGCCGAAGCTGCCGCTGGAGTATCAGGTCAACTCGACCCGCCAGTTCATGCGCGAACTCAATCGACTGGGCATCACCAGCGCCATCGATGCCGGCGGCGGTTATCAGAATTACCCGGACGACTATCAAGTCATCCAGCAACTGGCCAAAGATCAACAGCTCACGGTGCGCATTGCCTACAACCTGTTCACCCAGAAACCCAAGGAAGAACTGACCGATTTCAAGAACTGGACCAGCACTTCCCATTACGGCCAGGGCGATGACTTCCTGCGGCACAACGGCGCCGGCGAGATGCTGGTGTTCTCGGCAGCGGATTTCGAAGACTTCCTCGAACCACGCCCGGACCTGCCGCAAACTATGGAGCAGGAACTGGAACCGGTGGTGCGCCATCTGGTGGAGCAGCGCTGGCCCTTCCGTTTGCACGCCACCTACAACGAATCCATCAGCCGCATGCTCGACGTGTTCGAGAAGGTCAACCGGGATATTCCATTCAACGGTTTGCCGTGGTTCTTCGATCACGCCGAAACCATCACCCCCCGTAACATCGAACGGGTCAAGGCCCTGGGCGGTGGTATCGCCATCCAGGACCGCATGGCGTTCCAGGGTGAATACTTCGTCGACCGTTACGGCGCCAAGGCGGCCGAAGCCACGCCACCGATCGCACGCATGCTCGCCGAGGGCGTTCCAGTGGGCGCCGGCACCGATGCCACGCGCGTCTCCAGCTACAACCCCTGGACCTCGCTGTACTGGCTGGTCAGCGGCCGCACCGTCGGCGGATTAGCCCTGTACCCACAAGGCTTGAGCCGCGATACGGCGCTGGAACTGTTCACCCACGGCAGCGCCTGGTTCTCCTCCGAACAGGGCAAGAAAGGTCAGATCAAAGTCGGGCAACTGGCGGACCTGATTGCGCTGTCGGCAGATTACTTTCACATCGAAGACGAAGCCATAAAGTGGATCGAGTCGGTGCTGACCATTGTCGACGGCAAGATCGTCCACGGTAGCGTCGAGTTCGAAAAACTGGGGCCACCGCCAATCCCGGTGGTGCCTGAGTGGTCGCCCGTGGTGAATGTGCCGGGGCACTGGAAACCCCTGGCGCCAATGACCGCGCAAGTGCACCAGTGTGTGGGCGCTTGCGCGGTGCATGCCCATAGCCATGAACGAGCGCGATTGTCGTCGGCGCCGGTCAGTGACTTCCAAGGGTTCTGGGGGGCGTTTGGCTGTTCGTGTTTTGCGTTTTAAAAAGCGAAAAAATCGTCCGAAGGCTCGGGCCGCGTTCGGACGATCTTTTAATTTTAAGCCTCTGCAACACCCCCTCACACAAGCTTGATCTCGATCAGTTGTTCTCTCCCCCACACTCTCTACTATCGCTCTTCCATCGAAGGCCAAGGACGGCTCATCGGGAGCCTGCGGCCGATCACTCTCAAGGAAGAGTCAATCATGCGGTCATTGAAAATCATTCTGCTGGCATCGGCGTTCAACGGCCTGACCCAGCGGGCCTGGCTGGACTTGCGTCAGGCCGGCCACTCGCCCAGCGTGGTGCTGTTCACCGATGAAGAGGCAGTGTGCGAGCAGATCGAGCATTCCGGCGCCGATCTGGTGATCTGCCCGTTCCTCAAGGATCGGGTGCCACAACAACTGTGGAGCAATCTCCAGCGTCCTGTGGTGATCATTCATCCGGGTATCGTCGGCGACCGTGGCGCCAGTGCGCTGGACTGGGCGATCACCCGTGAACTCAGCCGTTGGGGCGTGACCGCGTTGCAAGCGGTGGAGGAAATGGACGCCGGGCCGGTCTGGGCCACTTGTGAATTCAACCTGCCCCAGGGTCTGCGCAAATCCGAGTTGTACAACGGGCGCGTCAGCGACGCGGCAATCACCTGTATCCGCGAAGTCGTGGAAAAGTTTATCGACGGTTTCGAGCCAGTGCCTTTGGACTACAGCCAACGCCATGTGATTGGCCGCTTGCAGCCGAACATGAAGCAAGCTGACCGGATCTTCAGCTGGCACGACAGCGCACACTTCATCAAACGCAGCATCGACGCCGCCGACGGTCAGCCCGGCGTATTGGCCAGCCTGGCCGGCGGTCAGTATTACCTGTATGACGCTCATCTGGACTCGCGCAGCGGCACGCCGGGAGAGATTCTCGCGGTGCACGACGATGCGGTGCTGGTCGCGACCGGTGATCACAGCCTGTGGATCGGTTCGCTGCGACGCAAACCCCGGCCCGGCGAAGAAACCTTCAAGCGTCCGGCCCGGCATGTACTCGCCGAACAGCTTGCGCACGTCCCGACCCTTGATTGGTCGATCGCCTCTCAGCCGTTTAACAACGAAAGCTATCAACCGATCCGCTATCGCGAGTCGGGGCATGTCGGCGAGTTGACCTTCGAGTTTTACAACGGCGCCATGAGCACCGAACAGTGCCAACGACTGGTGGAGGCCCTGCGCTGGGCCAAGTCCCGGGACACCCAAGTGCTGCTGATCAAGGGTGGACGCGGCAGTTTCTCCAACGGCGTGCACCTCAACGCGATCCAGGCCGCAGCGGTTCCGGGGCTGGAAGCCTGGGCCAATATTCAGGCGATCGACGACGTCTGCCAGGAACTGCTCAGCGCCCGGCAACTGGTGGTCAGCGGCCTGACCGGCAATGCCGGGGCCGGTGGCGTGATGCTGGCGCTGGCTGCCGATATTGTTTTCGCCCGCTCCGACATCGTGCTCAACCCCCATTACAAAACCATGGGCCTGTACGGCTCCGAATACTGGACCTACAGCCTGCCCCGCGCCGTCGGCCCGGCGATGGCGGAAAAACTCACCGAAGACTGTCTGCCGATCAGCGCCGTCCAGGCCTTGCAGCTAGGCATGGTCCAGGAAATCGGTCCGCGCTGCCCGGATGAGTTTGGCCTGTGGCTGTTGCAGCGCGCCAATGGAGCGTTGAGTGATCCGGCATATCTGGCGGTGCGTGAGCGTAAAAACCGGTTCGATACTCAATTGATGCAGCACTGCCGCAATGCCGAGCTGGAAGAAATGCACCAGGACATGGTGCAAAACCGTAAACAGTTCGCCGAGAAGTGCCGTAATTTTGTGCTTAAGCGCAAGGCGTGTGGCACGCCGCAGCGGTTGGTGGCCGATTGGGCGGTGGTGAGGGCGGTTGAGTTGGCGGACTGATTGTTTGGCACGGGTGATCAGGCCGGACAGTGAACTCTGTGGCGAGGGAGCTTGGGGCCGCTTCGCGCCCCAGCGGGAGCAAGCTCCCTCGCCACAGACGGTATCGGAAGACCATGGCTGCTCTTACAATGCCCGCACCTCCCTCATCGGCCTGCCCATGGACATCGACCTCGCACGCACCTTTCTGGAAATTGTCCGCCACGGCAGCCTGGCCGCGGCGGCTGAAAAGCTGCACGTCACCCAGACCGCGATCACTGCCCGGGTGCAGAAGCTCGAAAGTCAGCTGGGCAGCACGCTGTTCGTGCGCAATCGCGCCGGTGCGCGCCTGACGCCGAACGGCGAGGCCTTTGTGGTTTACGCCAATCAACTGGTGCAGACCTGGGAAGCCGCACGCCGGGACTTGCCGCTGCCCGAGGGCTACCGCGACGTGCTGCACATCGGTGGCGAGGTCAGCCTGTGCAACCCGTTGATGCTCAGTTGGGCCGGGGAACTGCGCGAGAAGATTCCCAGCCACGCCCTGCGCATGGAAATCCGCGATGGCGAAAACCTGCTGCGCCAACTGGAGTTGGGGGTGTTGGATGCGGCGCTGGTCTATCAGCCCGAATACTGGCCACGCCTGCAAGTCGAGCAGGTGCTGGAAGAAAAACTGATCCTGGTACGCCTGGCCGGAAAGCCCGATCCTTACGTGTATATCGACTGGGGTCCGGATTTCCGTCGCCAGCACGATGCGGCGCTGCCGGAAAAAGCCAAGGCAGCCCTGAGCTTCAACCTCGGCCCGCTGGCCTTGCAATACATCCTGGAAAACGGCGGCAGCGGCTATTTCCGCACCCGCGTGGTCCAGAGTTACCTGGAAAACGGCTTGCTGGAACAAGTGCCCAAAGCTCCGGAGTTCAGCTACCCGACCTATCTGGTTTACTCCCGGGACCGCGACTCGGCGACCCTGCAACGGGCGTTCGACTTGCTGCGTGAAGTGATCAAGACGGACGACGACTGGTCCCAGCGCTGGAACCCGCTGACCTGACACCATACGGGCGTCTTGCACCGGAGCATGGCGCTTGTGTCCTCAAGGTTCGGCCTGCCTGTGCGGAGGGATCGGCTAATCTGCTGGTTATAACAATAACCACAGGTGAACCCAGTGAGGCAGACCACCGAAGCGTTCCGCGCGCGCTACCGTGCCGATATTCATCCGCTCTACAACCCTTGGTTGCACGGCGCTTTTGTGTTGCTGTTCGGGTTGCTGGTCATCGGTGGGTTCTGGAGCACGGTGCATCAGGTGCAACCGCTGGAATGGCTGGCGGTGCCGCTGACCCTGTTGTTTTTCAACTTCGGCGTGTACGTCGTGCATCGGCATCTGGGGCACCACAAAAAGAGCCTGGCGCGGATGTTCTACGCCCGTCACGCCGGTGACCATCACAGCTTTTTCACCCCCGGCCACATGACCTACGACAGCGCCCGGGACTGGCGGGTGATTCTGTTTCCAGCCTGGCTGATCGTGTTGCACACCCTCGTCATCACGGCGCCTGGCTGGTGGCTGCTGGCTCAGTTCAATAGCAACGTCGCGGGGCTGTTTGGCGGCTGCATGGTGCTCGGTTACCTGACCTACGAGGTGTTCCATGCCTGCGAACATCTACCGCCCGGCAACCCAGTGACGCGTTTGCCGTGGATCCGCCAGATGCGCCGTCTGCATGAGCTGCATCACCGTCGTGAGCTGATGCAGGAACGCAATTTCAATATCGTGTTGCCCCTGATGGACTACCTGTTCGGCACCCTCTACTGGGAACCGGAGCAAGCGCCCCCGCACCTGACGAGCACGTCCATGACCCGTATGCAGCATGTGATCGACATCGCTGGAAACCCAGTGGCTGTGCTCGCCTACGCCAGCACAGCGACCCATTGGCCGCAGTGGCATCCGTCCTCCCTCAAGGTCGACGGCCAGAGCGGCCCGCTGTATGCCGGGGAGCGATTCGAGGAAGACATTCGGGCCGGCGGGCGTGAGGGGCATTTGAGCTGGGAAGTCGACGAATACCTGCCCGGACGCCGCTGGAGGGCTCGGGCCCGGGGCGATCATGGTCTGTCGTTGGTGGTGACTTACGAGTGTGAGGTTGAGGGCGATGACACGCGGTTTGTCCGCACTCTGGAATACAGCTTCAGCGGCCTGGCAATGCGCATTGCCAATCGTCTGGTGCTCAAGCGGCGCATCGAGCGCGAATCGGCGGAGTCGATGCTGGCGTTACGCGAGATGGCGCAAAAACATCTGGCCCTGGCAGGAGTCAGCGCATGAAAAGACCCCTCAAGTTTCGGCATTGGTTGCTGCTGCTGATCATCGTGATCAGTGCCTTGCTGTTTCTATTGCCGACCAAGGTTCAACCGGTAGCCTGGACACCGCCAACGGCGCCCTCCCTCGTCGAGGGCATCTACGCCGACAACCAGCGACTCAAAGGCGTGAAGCGGGTCGGTGCTGCTGACATCGACGGCCCTGAGGCGTTGCTGCTGGAGAAAGACGCCCTTATCACCGGCCTGCATGACGGCCGATTGATTCGCACCAGCCTCGACGGCAAAACCACCCAGGTGCTGGCTGATACCGGTGGCCGGCCGCTGGGCCTGGCGCGGCACCCCAATGGTTTGTTGGTGATCGCCGACGGGGTCAAAGGCTTGCTGTCGCTCGACGCTCAGGGCCGGTTGATTCCATTGACCACCACGGCCAACAACCTGCCCTTCGGTTTTACCAATGACGTGGCCATCGACAAGCCCGGGCATTACGCTTATTTCAGCGACTCCTCCAGCCGTTGGGGCTACGGCAAGGACGGCGAGGCGATCATCGAGCACGGTGGCGACGGCCGTTTGCTGCGCTATAACTTCCAGACCGGCAATACGGCGGTCCTGCTGGACAAACTGGAGTTCGCCAACGGCGTGACACTGGGGCCTGACGACGCGTTTGTGCTGGTCAATGAAACTGGCGCCTATCGCATCAGCCGCTATTGGCTGACCGGGCCGAAAGCCGGCACTCACGACCTGTTCATCGACAATTTGCCGGGGCTGCCGGACAACCTGGCATTCAATGGTCGCGACCGTTTCTGGGTGGCGCTGTATGCACCGCGCAATGCACTGCTCGACACCACGGCGCCCTACCCTCTGGTACGCAAAATGATCGTGCGAGCGATGACTATTCTGCCCAAGCCCCTGGAGAAACGTGCCTTCGTCCTGGGACTGGACCTCGACGGCAAAGTGATTGCCAATCTGCAGGACGCCAGCAGCGGCAACTACTCACCCATCACCACCGTGCGCGAATATGGGGACTGGTTGTATCTGGGGTCGCTGAAAGCCCGGCACATGGCGCGGTTGCCGTTGAGTGCAGCATTGAAATAGAGGGTGTAGCCAAAAGATCGCCCGAAGGTTCGGACCGCGTTCGGACGATCTTTTGATTTTGAATCAACGCAGATCTCGTATTGATCCCCGTTCCAATTGTTCAGTCACCGGTCGTCGGTGATTCTGCACAGCGTCCTCAGGACGGCGTCTTAAGTCGCTCAGCGATCTTGTCCTTGACCTGCACACGCTTCTCCTTGAGCTTCTTCAGTACCTCATCGCTAGGCGCATCCGATTGTGCGGACTCGGCCTTCACCACCTCTGCGTCCGCCTGGGTGTACTTGTTGAGCAGTGAATCCAGTAACTTATCCTTGGTGCGTTTTTGCTGGAGCTCTTCCTTCGTACAGCGCAAGTCCTGATAAAGGTCATGGGTCACCGGCATGGAACACCTCCGTTTGTTAATCGGTGGCAAACGTGATCGATGGCGTTCGCCAATTATCAGAATGGCCTTGCTTACCCGGTTCTGTCGACCGTCTATCAGACCAGCGGCGTCCGTTCGTCGTCCTGTCGCAAACGTGATACCCCCTTGCCCGAGCGCCTGGAAAGCCCCCCTTGAATCAACCACCGAGTACCGTACGAACCATTCGTGTCAGCGCCTCGGGACCATAAGGTTTGCTCAGCAGATAAGTGTCAGAGCTGAGTTGGTGATCGCGCGAAATGATGTCGCGGGTGTGTCCGGAGGTAAACAACACCGCCACCGGAGGGTTTTGCACCTTGGCCCAGGCGGCCAGGTCCGAGCTTTTGATCAAGCCGGGCATGACCACGTCGGTAAAGATCAGGTCCACTGTCGCGCCGTCGAGCAACATCTGCATCGCCAGGTCACCGTTGGCCGCGGTCAGGACCTGATAGCCCTCTTCGCACAACAAGTCCACGGCCGAACTGCGCACCGCTTCGTTGTCCTCGACCACCAGAATGGTTTCATGCCCGCCCCGGTGCTGCGGAGCATGGCGCATTGTTTCGTCAGGCAACGGGCGCAAGCTGCGAGGGAAATACAGCTGCACCCGAGTGCCCCGCCCGACGACGCTGGAAATCTCGATATGCCCGCCGCTCTGTTTGACGAACCCGAACACCATACTCAAACCCAGGCCGGTGCCTTGACCATCAGCCTTGGTGGTGAAAAACGGCTCGAAGGCCTGTGCAAGCACTTGCGGCGGCATGCCGACGCCCGAGTCAGCCACCGTCAGGCAGACATAATCGCCAGCGACGATGCCCTTGCCGGCGCAAAACTTGCGGTCGAGGACGATGTTCTCTGCGCTAAGGGCAATGGTCCCCTCGCCGTTCATGGCATCTCGGGCGTTGATCGCAAGGTTGAGAATGGCGTTTTCCAGTTGATTGCAGTCCACGTAGAAGTGCCATGGATCGTCAGGTGCGGACACCTTGATCTGGATCGTCTCTCCCAGCGCGCGCTGCAATAATTCCCCGAGGTCTTCGAAGATCTGCCGTGGGTCGCATACGGCCGGTGACAACGGCTGACGTCGGGCAAAGGCGAGTAATTGCGAAGACAATTTGGCCCCGCGCTCGACTGCGGCAATTGAGGCGCCGACCCGGCGCTGCACGTTGGCGTTATCCGGCTCATGACGCGCCAGCAAGTGCAGGTTGCCGGCGATCACCTGCAACAGGTTGTTGAAGTCATGGGCCACCCCGCCGGTGAGACCACCAATGGCTTCGAGCTTCTGTGATTGACGCAGTTGCTCTTCGGCCGCCAGCCGCGCCTCGACTTCTTCAGCGACTCGTTGCTCCAGGTTGCGGGTGAACTTGAGCAAGGACTCTTCGGCAATCTTGCGTTCGTGGATGTCGATCAACACCCCTGGAAAGCGCAACGCTTCACCTTGCTCATTGAACTCGCAACACCCGCTGGCGAGCACCCACAGGTAACTGCCATCGGGACGCAGGACCCGATATTCGGCGTTATAGGGCACGCCGGTTTCCACCGACTGATTCATCCGCTCCCGGGCCCAGCTGCGATCATCGGGATGGATCTGCATTTGGGCGATGGCCGGTGGCAGGTTGGCCAGGTCCTGGCCTGGCGGATAGGAAAACGTGCGGGCGAATCGCTCGTCGCCCGATAGCACATCAGCCTTGATGTCCCAGACAAACGAGCCGAGCAAAGCCCCGGCATTGAGGGCCAGGCGAACCCTTTCATTATCGGCACGATAGGCGTTTTCGGCTTCTTGGCGTCGGCGTTCGGAAATCACATGGTCAGTGGTTTCGACCACCATTGCCATGACCCCGGCGGGACACCCTTCATCATTGGAGACAGGGCTGTAGTAAAGGTCCATCCAGACGTCTTCGGGAACGCCGTCGCGCAGCAATACCAGGGCTTTGTTGTGATAGGACAAGGTGCCGCCCGCAAGGCAGGTGTCCACCACTTGCCGATTGAATTCGGCGACCTCCGGCCAGCCCAACTCCACCGGGGAGCCCAGCAGGTAAGGATGGCGGCCACCGGCAAATCTTGAGTAGGCGTCGTTATAGATCATGTAACCGGGGCGGCCCCACAGCATCACCATCGGCAGCGGTGAAGCGAGCAGTAACTGCACCGCGCTGCACAGACTTCCGGGCCAGGTGTCGATGCGTCCGAGTTCGGTCAGGCTCCAGTCGAACGCGCGAATGCGTTCGGCCATTTCGCCGCTCCAGCCGGTACAACCGTGGCTATTGTCTAGAAACTGCATCGACTGGCCTATGTCTTGTGAATGACATGTTTTCAGGCAGTGCAACAGCATGAGGAGACGGTGCCTGCCCGTTTGTTTCGAGCACTGCCGACGCCAATGGTTTCATTGAGGTATAGCTGATTCTCGACCGGCCCCTGCGACAAGCTGCTCCTGCACAGGTGACATATCCACCACCAAGGCTCAGTGGAAATCCCGACTGCGCACATGGATACCGTCGAGCAATGAACTCAGGTCGCTCAAGCGTCCGGCAATCAGGTGCCGCACCTCGCCCACCTGTTCCCAGCGCCCGTCGACCTTGAGCAATTGCGAGCCGACCAATACCTGCCGTTGCCGTTCGGCCAGGTCGCGCCAGACCACCACGTTGACGTTGCCGAATTCGTCTTCAAGCGTCACGAAGGTCACACCGCTGGCGGTTCCCGGACGCTGCCGACCGGTGACCAGCCCGGCGACGCTGACCGGACGCCCATGCTCGACCATCAGCAGTTCCCTGGAGCTGCGACAGCGTCGGGCCTTGAGCTCCCCCCGCAGCAACGCCAGCGGATGCGGGCCGAGGGTGGTGCCGACACTGGCGTAATCGGCTTGCAGGTCCTCGCCCACGGTGGGTTTAGGCAGCTCCACCGCCGGCTCTTCCTGACTCGGCAGACCGGCAAACAAACCGAGCTGCTTCTGCACCCCCGCCACCTCCCAGCGCGCCCGATGCCGGTCACCGGCCAGCCCGCGCAGCGCACCGGCATCGGCCAGTTGCTCCTGGGCGCGAGCATCGAGTCGTGCCCGCTCGCCGAGGTCGGCGATGTCGGCAAACGCCCCTTTCGACCTTGCTATCTCGATGCGCCGGGCATCGTCTTCGCGAAAGCCCTTGATCATCCGCAGCCCCATGCGTATCGCCGGCTGCGCACCGGTGATCGGTTCCAGGCTGCAATCCCAGTCACTGGCCCGCACGTCCACCGGGCGAATCTGCAAATGATGGCGGCGGGCGTCCTGGAGAATCTGGTCCGGGCTGTAGAACCCCATCGGCCAGCTGTTGATCAGCGCACAGGCGAAAGCCGCCGGCTCGTGGCATTTCAACCAGCAACTGGCGTAGGTCAGCAAGGCGAAACTGGCGGCGTGGGATTCGGGAAAACCGTAATCGCCGAAGCCTTTGATCTGCTCGAAGATCTGCGCGGCGAACTCCGCCGTGTAGCCGTTTTTCTTCATTCCGTCCGCCAGGCGTTCCTTGTGCGGTTCCAGTCCGCCGTGGCGTTTCCAGGCCGCCATGGAGCGGCGTAACTGATCAGCCTCGCCGGGGCTGTAGTCGGCGGCGACAATCGCGATCTGCATCACCTGCTCCTGAAACAGCGGCACGCCCAGCGTACGTTTCAGCACCGCTTCAAGTTCTTTCGACGGGTATTTCACCTCTTCTTCGCCCTTACGCCGCCGCAGGTAGGGATGCACCATCCCGCCCTGAATCGGCCCCGGACGAACGATCGCCACCTCGATCACCAGATCGTAGAAGTTCTTGGGCTTGAGCCTGGGCAGCATCGACATCTGCGCCCGGGACTCGATCTGGAACACCCCGATGGTGTCCGCATGGCCAATCATCTCGTAGGTTTGCGGGTCTTCGGCCGGCACCGTCGCCAGGCTCAGGTCGCGGCCCCGGTGCCGACGCAGCAGATCGAAACAACGGCGAATCGCGCTGAGCATGCCCAGCGCCAGAATATCGACCTTGAGCAGCCCGACCGCATCCAGATCGTCCTTATCCCACTGGATGATGGTGCGCTCGGCCATGGCGGCGTTTTCCACCGGCACCAGGCTGTCCAGAGGCTGCTCGGAAATCACGAAACCGCCGGGGTGCTGGGACAGGTGCCGGGGAAAACCGATCAGTTGCTGGGTCAGGCTCAGCACTCGACGCAACACCGGGCTATCGGGGTCGAAACCACCTTCACGCAGGCGCTCGACGGGCGGCGCCTGATTACTCCAGTGGCCGCAACAGTCGGCCAGGGCGTTGACCTGATCCGGCGGCAAACCCAACGCCTTGGCCACGTCGCGGATTGCGCCGGCACCGTGGTAAGTGCTGACCACCGCCGTCAGCGCCGCACGGGCCCGGCCATAACGCTGAAACACATACTGCAGGACTTCTTCGCGCCGCTCGTGCTCGAAATCCACGTCGATGTCCGGCGGTTCGTTGCGTTCCCTGGAGAGAAAACGCTCGAACAGCAGCGTGCTGCGTTCCGGGTCGATCTCCGTGATCCCCAGCACGAAGCACACCGCCGAGTTGGCGGCAGAACCGCGGCCCTGGCAAAGGATGTGTTGCTGGCGGGCGAAATTCACAATGTCGTGAACCGTGAGGAAATAACTCTCGTACCCCAGCTCGGCAATCAGCTCCAGTTCCTTGTCGATCTGCGCCAACACCTCGGCCTTGGGGCTTTTTTCCCAGCGCCAGCGAATCCCCTTTTCTGCCAGCACCCGCAGCCAGGACGTGGCCGTGTGCCCCTCGGGCACCAGTTCCCGGGGATATTGATAACGCAACTGACCGAGGTCGAAAGTACAGCGCCGGGCGATGTTCAGCGTCTCGTCGAGCAGCGCTTGCGGGTAGAGATCGCGCAAGTCGTCGAGGCTGCGCAAATGCCGTTCGCCATTGGGGTGCAGACGCAACCCGGCCTCGGCCACGGGAACGTGATGGCGGATTGCGGTCATGGTGTCCTGCAAGGCGCGCCGGCCGCGGGCGTGCATATGCACATCGCCGCTGGCCACCGCCGGGATCCGCAGTTCCCGCGCCAGGGTCAGCAGTGCTGCCAGTCGCCGGGTGTCGTCCTGCCCGCGATGTAACTGAACGCTCAGCCACAGGCGCTCGGCGAAGCTCTGCTTCAGCCAATGGCCCTGCGCAAAATCATCGACGGCGTCCGGCGCCCACAACGCCAACAGCCCCGGCAACGGCTCGCTGAAATCCTCCCGCAGCACCTGATACTGGCCTTTCTGCGTGCGGCGTCTGGCGCGGGTAATCAGTCGGCACAGGGCTTGATAACCTTCGAGGCTTTCCACCAGCAGCACCAGTTTCGGGCCATTTTCGATACGTATTTCGCTGCCGATGATCAGCGGCAGCTCCACGGTCTTGGCCGCCTGCCAGGCACGGACGATACCCGCCAGCGTGCATTCGTCGGTGATTGCCAGCGCTTGATAGCCCTGCTTTTTCGCCCGTTGAAAAAGCTCAAGCGCACTGGAGGCACCGCGCTGGAAACTGAAGTTCGACAGGCAGTGCAGCTCGGCATAGTCGACGCTCATGCGAACCAGCCTTGCAGCCACAACGGACCGTCTTCGCCCACCGCCCGATAGGCCCAGCCCTGCTGACCGGAACGGGTTTCGATCAGGTAGTAATCGCGGCGCACGTCGTCGCCGTCCCACCAGCCGGACTCGATGCGCTCCGGCCCCATGAGGATGCGCGTCGAGCTTTCGTGTACCGCCTGCGGTTCAGTCAGCAACCAGCCTGGACGTTGCACGGCAGGCAGCCCCTCGCAGGCCTGGCTGTCGACAGTGGTCTGCCACGCGCATTCCGGCCGGTGATCGGCCTGGAAGCGCAAGCCCTGCACCGCGTCATCCCCCAGCCGTGCGCGCAAGCGTTCACGCAGTTGCTCCCAGGGCAAGGACTGCTGCGGACGGTCGTCGAACAGCTCCTGACGCTGGGGCACGAAGGCCGGCAGATCTTCGGCGCGCAGACGAAAACCGCGCACCGGGGCTTCGACCTGAACCTGTTCCAGCCGCCCTCGGGCCAGTTCGAACAGCATCGCCGGATCGCGCTCGGCGCTGAGCAGGCCGACCTTGATCACGGTGTCCGGCAAGCCGGCGTGTTCCAGGTGCAAGTCGAAACGTTGCACGCCGCTGTCCCGGCCGCAGAGGAACGCCGACAGATCGCCGGTCAATCGTCTTAAAGGAAACAACAATGCCTGATGGGATTGCACATCGAAATTGAGTTCGATGCGCACATCGAAACGGTCCGGCGGCAGGTAAAACGCCAGTGCCAGCCGCCGCTCACCGAACAGGCTGTCCAGATGCTTGAGCACCTGGGCCTCGAAACGCCGGGCCAGACTATGCCGGGGCAGCGCCTGCACCTGACTCAAGGTGCGCAGCCCCATGCGCGATAACGCCGTAGCAACGCTGGGCTCCAGGGCAATGCGATCGACGGGCAGTTGCCCGAGGTGATGCTGCAAGGCTTGATTGTCCGGCACCACCAGACCGTCATAAACGTTGGCCAGCACCCGCGCCGCCACCGGATTTGGCGCGGCGACAATCCGATGGCGAAACCCCAGCTCAGCGAGCTCGGCGCGCAGCCGCGCCTCGAACTGCGGCCAGGGCCCGAACAAGCCCAGGCTGGATTCGATTTCAAACACCACGGCACGCGGGTAATGCACGCTGACCTGGGAGCTGAACCGATAGGCCCAGGCGGCCAGGAACTGCTGCCAATGTTCGATTTCGGCGGCATCGTATTCGGCGGTGACGAACCCTTTGCTCAGGGCCTGTGCGGCCGTCATCGACTGACCGGGTCGCAAACCCAGCGCCCGTGCCGCACCGTTGACTGCCTGCAGCACCCGCCGCTGGGCCGGGCCGGTCAGCAGCGCCAACGGCTCATCGGGGTCGGGGCGCTGACGCAGTACCGCGTCCAGCGCCAATTGCGGGAAGACAATGCACACCCAGCGCATGGCAACCTCAATGCCCCACGGCAAAGGCAATCGGCGCCGAACGGGCCAGCCCGCCCCGGCACTTGAGCACCCGCAACTGAGCAGGCTTGGCGTCGATGGCGATGCGCAGGGCCGCTGGCGACGGGTTGATGGCTTCACTGAGCGAGCGATAGGCGAACGCCAGGGTCTGCCCGGTTTCGGCCGCCACCTGCAAACGTCGCAACGCCCGGTCATCGGCCTTGTGCGGCCAGCACAACACCGCCCCGCAACTGCCCGAACGCAGGCATTGTTCCGCCGCCCACAGCGCATCGCGCTCGCTGGCCTGGATGATCGACAACTGGCGCAGATCGACCCCGGCGTTCTGCCAGGCCTGGGGATACGGCACGTAGGGCGGCGCCACCAGCACGATGCGCTCGCCCGCCGCCGACAGCCGTGCCAGCGTCGGCCACACCAGTTGCAACTCACCCACGCCCTGCCCGGCCAGGAGGATTTCGCTCAGCGCCGCTTCCGGCCAGCCACCGCTCGGCAACGCCGCATCCAGCGCCGCATGCCCCGTGGGTTGCGGGCTGACGGCCGGTGGCGCAGGTCGGCCCTTCCAGACCTGGCCGCCATTGAACAGCGTATCCAGCGCAACGACGGCGCCCATCACCCTTGCCTCACCAGACCACAGAACACGCCTTCGATGGCCAGCTCCTGATCGGCTCGAACAATGATCGGCTGGTAAGCCGGATTGCGCGGCAACAGGCGAACGGTATCGCCGACCCGCTCGAAACGCTTGATGGTGACTTCGCCGTCGAGCCGCGCCACCACGATCTGGCCGTTGACCGCCTCGGGATTGCGCCGCACGCCCACCAGATCGCCATCGAGAATGCCGTCCTCGATCATCGAATCACCCTGGACCCGCAGCAGGTAATCCGGCACCCGCGAGAAGATCGACGGATCGAGCAGCAAGCGGCTGTGGACCTCGGCATCGGCACCGATCGGTGCGCCGGCCGCCACTCGACCGAGTACCGGAACGTCCAGCAGCTCGGGCCGCAGCGGCTGGTTCAACAGGCGGATGCCGCGCGCCTGATGCGGATTGACCTCGATGAAACCGGCTTCGGTCAGCGCCAGCACGTGCTTGCGCGCCACGCTACGGGAGGCGAAGCCAAAGGCCTCGCTGATCTCAGCGAGGCTCGGGGGCTGACCGTGTTCGGCGATGCGATCGCGGATGAAGGTCAGGATGGCGGTACGGCGGGGAGTTAAAGTCGTCATGGAGTACATTTGTACTCTTTCGGCTTTTTCCTGGCAAGGACCGCCAGTCAGCTCAGCCCGCGAGAGGCCAGAAACCCGGCGATGTAATCGATAAAAGCCACGACTTTGGCGGTCGCTCGCCGATGGCTCGGGTACACCGCCAGAATGTGCGGGCCAAAGCTGTCGGGATCGATGTCGTAGTCCGCCATCACCCGCACCAGTCGACCGTCGGCCAGATACGGCGCAGCGCTCCATAGCGGCGTGTGCAACAACCCGCGTCCGGCCAGCGCATTGGCCAGCAGCAAGTCGTAATTGTCGCTGCGCAGCCGTGGCGCCTGGGGTTGCGACAGGCTCAAGCGCTGCCCATCGCGCTCGGCCCACCAGAATTCGCGGCTGAGCAAGGGATGGCGATACAGCAACCATTCGTGCTCATCGAGGGTTTGCGCGGTGACCGGCAACGCCTTGCGCGCCAGATAGGCCGGGCTGCCACACAACGCCAGACGATTGCTGCCAACGACGCGGGCGATCAGCCCCGGCAGGTCGTCATGGCCTTCGCGCAGGGCCAGGTCGTAGCCGCTTTCCAGCAGATTGACGAACTCATCGCACAGGTCCACTTGCAGATTGATCTGCGGATACTGCTCCAGAAAACCGCCACACACCTGATCGAGAAAGGCATGCCCATAGGCCAGTGGCGCGGTGATTTTCAGATTGCCGCGCAGGCCATGCTGCAACTGCTCGATTTCCTCACCGGCCTCGTCCAGCCGCTGCAACACCTGACGCGCGGTTTCCAGGTAGAGCCGCCCCACTTCCGTCAGCAGAATCCGCCGGGTGCTGCGCTCGAATAGCCGGGCACCGAGCTCGGCCTCCAGGTGATTGACCGCTTTGGTCAGGGCCGACGGGGTCTTGCCCAGTTGCTCGGCGGCGCGGCTGAAACTGCCCAGTTGCGCCGTGACCACGAACATTTTCAACGCACCCAACTTGTCCATTCTTTTTCCATTCCGGCAAAAACGTTTTTCGTGAGTGAGGCGTTCTGTTGAGCATAAGCAGCCACTAATCTGGCCATCAGACGCAATAACAAGGAAACATTCAATGAAAAGATTCCTCCCGAATCTATTGATGGCCGCTGTGGCTTTTGCCTCGATGGAAGCCATGGCAGCGACCGATCTGGTGCTGCTCAACGGCAAGATATTCACCGCCGACCGCAACCAGCCCAAGGTGCAGGCCCTGGCGGTGCAGGACGGCAAAGTGCTGCAAGTTGGCAGCGATGCACAGATAAAAGCCTTGATTGAATCGCAAACGAAAGTGATCGACCTCGGCGGCAAGACGTTGATGCCCGGCCTGATCGACAGCCATTCCCACGCGATTTTCGGCGGCCTGGAAATGGCCTCGGCCAATATGGAAGATGAGGTGGTCGACCTCAATGAGCTGGAAAAACGCCTGCGCGGATGGCGTGATGACGGCAAGGCGAAACACGGCGATGTGCTAAGCGTGGCCGGCATGAGTTCGGCGTATTGGGCCCAGGCCGAGGCCCTCGGCAAAAAATTCAACAGCGGCGAATGGGCCAAGGTGCCTGTGGTGTTCACCGGCAGCGACCACCACACCGCCTGGGCCAACAACGTCATGCTCGAACGCGCGGGCATCGACGCCGCCCTGCTGCAAAACCTGCCGGCCGCCGAACTCGACACCATTGGCAAGCTTGTCGACGGTAGCCCCAACGGTTTTCTGGTGGACGCCGGTTGGGATCGGGTTGCGTTAAAAATGCCCGCGCCCAGTGCCGCCGACATGCTGCGCGCCGCGCAAACCGCCGTGCGCTACAACAACAGCCTGGGCATTACGGCCTGGATGGACCCCGCTGCCAACGCCGCCCCCGGCGAGCCGGTGTTTGCCCTTAAACCCACAGAGAAAACCGTCGGCGTACTGCCGGTGTACAAAGCGCTGTCGCAAAGTGGTGGCATGACCGCCCACGTCGCGGCCCTGCTGGTGGCCAATCCGAAAAGCGTACCGGCCGATCTCGACACGCTGGACAAGGTCCGCCAGCAATTCCAGGGCATCCCCAACCTGACCCTGCCCGGTATCAAGATTTTTGCCGACGGCGTGATCGAATACCCGGCCCAGAGCGCGGCGATGATCGATCCTTACACCAACTCGCAAAAACAGGGCGAGTTGCTGATCGATCCGAAGCACTTCGGCGAACTGGTCAGTGCCATCGATCAACGCGGCTGGCGGGTGCACATCCACGCCATCGGCGACCGCGCGGTACGAGAATCCCTGAACGGCATCGCCCAGGCGCGCAAGGATCGCCAGAGCGGCGTGACTCACTCGATCACCCACTTGCAAATGGTCAACCCGAAAGAGTTTGCGCGGTTCAAACCGCTCAACGTCATCGCCTCCATGCAGTTGCTCTGGGCCTCCGCCGACGATTACACCCTGGACATGATCAAGCCTTACGTCAGCGCCCTCGCCTTCCGCTATCAGTACCCGGCGCACTCGCTGCTCAAACAGGGCGCGACGATCGCCGGAGCCAGCGACTGGCCGGTGTCTTCACCCAATCCATGGAACGCCATCGCCCAGGCGATCACCCGAAACGGCCCGTTGGGTGTGTTGAACGCCGACGAACGCATCGACCGGGAAACGATGTTCTACACCTACACCCTCAACGCCGCCCGCACTATCGGTCTAGAGAAGCAAATCGGCTCGTTGAGCCCCGGCAAGCAAGCCGATTTCATCGTGCTGGACCGCGACGTGTTCAGCGTCGATGAGAAAGCCCTGCACGACACCCAAGTGCTGCAAACCTGGTTCGCCGGTCGCGAAGTCTACGCCCCGACACTCTGAGAAAAATCGCCTGTACACGCAGCCCAACTCCGCGTTCATCGCTGGGGTCTGGAGCAGCGTTGTCTCAAATCTGCCCATAACAATCACAACAAAGGCACTGCACCATGAAAGCGTTCACCCTGTTCGCCCTCGCATCCTTCAGCCTGTTGCCCCTGGGCAGCCAGGCCCTGCCCTTGAATGACGACTTCACCGTGCTGGTCGACCTGACCCTGGCCAGCGACTATCGCACTCGCGGCATCTCGCAAACCCAGAACGACCCCGCCGTGCAAGCCGGTGTGACCCTGGCCCACAGCAGCGGCCTGTACCTGGGCGCCTGGAGTTCGAACGTCGATTTCGGCGGTGGCCTGAAAACCCGCCAGGAAGTCGACTACTACGGTGGTTGGCTGTGGCAGGCGACCGACGCCATCAGCCTGGATGTCGGCTATCTCAAATACGCGTATCCAAAAGAGAGCCAGTTCAATCAGAGCGAGGTCTACGGGATTCTCGACGTCTATGGCGTGAAACTCGCGGCCTATTACTCTGCCGATGCACCGGGCATCGACAGCAAACAGAGCACGTTGTACCGCTACGTTGGCTACGAAACCGAGTTGCCCTATGGGCTGGGGCTGAAACTGCGCTACGGCGAAATGGACTTCAAAGACCCGCGCCTGTATTCGGCCTCGGGGCATGGCGAGGAGGCTTACCACGAGTGGGAGGCGAAGCTGACCCGCGAAGTGGCCGGGGTGCTGCTAGGGTTGAGTTACATCGATACCGATTTGTCGAAAAGCCAATGCATCAGTAACTGGGGGTTCGACGATGTGTGCAGCGCGACCCTGGTGGCGAGTGTCAGCAAATCCTTTTGATGGTTTTTTGTAGGAGCGAGGCTTGCCCGCGAAAGCGTTTTACCTGACACACCGCCTTCGCGGGCAAGCCTCGCTCCTACAGGTGTACGCGATCCGCTATTTAGCCGACACGCAATGCGCGCAGGTCGAGGCGACCGTCCTTGAGCGGCGGGCACCAGTAGTAGCCGCCAGTGATCGGTCGGCTGATGCGGTACAAACCGTCGGTGATGCCGTCCTCCAGACCGCTCATGCGTCGCAGTTGGGCTTCGAATGCATCGAGGGAAAAACCGAATGCCAGGAACATCAGGCCGGCGCGATCGCCTTCGATCCACGGCATCGAGCGACGGACCACGAAGGCTTCCGGTGCGAAGCTTTCCTGGGCGGTGCGTTTGACGTGGGCAGAGATCGGCGCGTCGTCGAGTTCTTCGTTGTCGCTCAGGCGCCGGCCCATGATGTTGTCCTTCTCGTGGGACGGCATCGCGTGGAAGCCTTTCAAGTCATGCTGCCATTGCTGGATCGCGGCGAAGCTGCCACCGACCAGCCCCTCAGCGCCCTTGCCCAGCAGCGCGGCGGCGACAGCGGCTTCGTCGTGAGGGTTTTCGGTGCCGTCTTCGTAACCGGTCAGGTCATGGCCAGTCATGTGGCGGAAGGTTTCGTTCATCTGCACCAGACGCAGGGCCGGTGCCAGCGCGGCTTCGATCGCGTGGCTGCGATTGAGCAGTTCGCCACGGTCAACACCGTGCAACCAGCACCAGAGCGCGTGTTGGGTCGACGGGTTGTCGACGCCGACACCGACCAGCGCAGGAAAGGCGCGCAAGCCGTCGATCTGCGCGTGCAGCGCCTTGACCAGGGACTCGCCGAAACCGACCACCGCCGATTTTCCGTCCACCAGGCGCGTCAGGTTATCCAGCGCTGCCGGCAGTGCCTCGGCGGATTCGAGGGCGAAGAACATATGACGAGCTTGAGGCGGAACTGGGGTGGCGAGGATGCCCGGCTGGTAGTAACTCATATGAACTCCTTTGAGAAAGAGCGCGAAGTTTAACCGGGGGATCGTTACTTGTGTGTTCTCAAGGGGAAAAGATCGGCTTTCATGAGCGGATGAGCCGACAGATTCGCGATCCACAACGCCGAGCCCAAAAAACCCTAAGATGAATCATGACAAGCCAGGCCGAGGTCTGCTAAAACGATTCATCAGTGCATCACCCAATCCAGACGGGGTAGCGACATGACCACAGCATCGATCCTTGGCAACCTGTTTCCCACCGCCGACGGCATCCCGGAAAAGTATCGCCTCAACGGCCAGACCGAACAGCGCGAATACCTGGTCGACGGTGAACTGAAAACCTGGTCCGGCCCCCTCGCCCAGGTGCGCAGCCCGGTGTACCTGAGCGGCGCGAATGGCGACGAACAAGTGATCCTCGGCAGCACGCCGCTCCTCGATGCCGACACCGCCCTGACCGCGCTCGACGCGGCTGTCCGTGCCTATGACCGGGGCCAGGGTTTGTGGCCGACCATGCGCGTGGCCGAGCGTATCCAGCATGTCGAGACCTTCCTCGGTCGCATGCGCGAACAGCGCGAGGCGGTGGTCAAGTTGCTGATGTGGGAGATCGGCAAGAACCTCAAGGATTCGGAGAAAGAGTTCGACCGCACCTGCGACTACATCGTCGACACCATCAACGCCCTCAAGGAACTCGACCGCCGCTCCAGCCGCTTCGAACTGGAACAGGACACCCTCGGCCAGATCCGACGCGTTCCGCTGGGCGTGGCGTTGTGCATGGGGCCTTACAACTATCCGCTGAACGAGACCTTCACCACGCTGATTCCGGCGCTGATCATGGGCAACACCGTGGTGTTCAAGCCGGCCAAGCTTGGGGTGCTGTTGATTCGTCCGCTGCTGGAAGCCTTTCGCGACAGCTTCCCGGCCGGGGTGATCAACGTCATTTACGGCAGTGGCCGCGAGACCGTCAGCGCACTGATGGCCAGCGGCAAGATCGATATCTTTGCGTTTATCGGCACCAACAAGGCCGCCAGCGACCTGAAAAAACTCCACCCAAGGCCTCACCGCTTGCGTGCGGCACTGGGCCTGGATGCGAAGAACCCCGGCATCGTGTTGCCTGAGGTGGATCTGGACAACGCGGTCAGCGAAGCCGTTACCGGCTCCCTGTCATTCAACGGTCAGCGCTGCACCGCGCTGAAAATCCTCTTCGTCCATGAAGACGTGGTCGAGGCGTTCATTGAGAAATTCAACGCCAGGCTCGCCTCACTGAAACCCGGTATGCCGTGGGACAGCGGCGTGGCCCTGACACCGCTGCCGGAGGCGAGCAAAGTCGATTATCTGCATTCGCTGGTGGCGGACTCGGTCAGCAAAGGCGCCGCCGTGGTCAACCCCAATGGTGGTGAGTCCCGGGCATCGTTCTTCTACCCGGCCGTGTTGTACCCGGTGACACCGCAGATGCGCGTCTATCAGGAAGAACAGTTTGGCCCGGTCGTGCCGATCGTGCCTTACCGTCATCTGGACACCGTGATCGATTACGTCCTGGAATCCGACTTCGGCCAGCAACTGAGCATCTTCGGCACCAACCCGGTGGCGGTCGGCAGGCTGGTGGACACCTTCGCCAACCAGGTCGGCCGGATCAACCTCAACGCCCAGTGCCAACGCGGCCCGGACACCTACCCGTTCAACGGCCGCAAGAACTCCGCCGAGGGCACGTTGTCGGTGCATGATGCGCTGCGGGTATTTTCGATCCGGACCCTGGTGGCGACCAAGTTCCAGGAAAGCAGCAAAGAGCTTCTCAGCGAGATCATCAGCGGCCGGAACTCGAGCTTCCTGACCACCGACTATATTTTCTGAGGACACCAAAATTTTCTGAGGACACCAGACCTGAGCATCATCAAAGGCCTTCGACTGCCACCGCTGTTGCGCCGAATACTGCGTCCATTGCTGGACCCGTACCGGCGCTACCGCCACGCCAAACTGATCCATGCGGTGCGGGTTTCGTTGGGGTTGCTGGCGACGATTCTGCTGACCACCGGCATCCATCTGCCCCATGGCGAATGGGCGTCGGTGACCATGCTGGTGGTGATCGGCGGTTTGCAGCACCACGGTAACATCGGCAAAAAAGCCGCCGAGCGAGCCATCGGCACCTTGATCGGGGCCGGTGTCGGCTTGTTGCTGGTGGCGCAACAGGCCTGGCTCGGGATGCCGTGGCTGACCTATTTCGCAATGTCGGTGGTGTGCGGGTTTTTCTCGTACCACGCCATCGGCAAGGGTGGTTATACGGCGCTGCTGTCGGCGATCACCGTGTTTATCGTTGCCGGGCACGGTGACAACCCGGTCACCGATGGCCTGTGGCGCGGGGTGGATATTCTGATCGGCATCGCCCTGGCACTGGCTTTCTCCTTTGCCCTGCCGCTGTACGCGGTGTACTCCTGGCGCTACAACTTGGCCGATGCGTTGCGCGACTGCGCGGCAATCTATGGCCGTATCATCAACGGCGAGTCCGTCGCCGCTGACGAGCACTTGAAGCTCATGAATCGCTTGAACGCAGTCATGGTGCAACTGCGCTCACTGATGCCCTCTGTGTCCAAGGAGGTGCGGGTTTCCATGACCGAACTCGATGCGATTCAGCGCAACCTGCGGATGTGCGTCAGCATCCTGGAAATCCTCGGCAATAGCCGGCCGAATGCCGATGACTCTGAGGCAATGGCCCACCTGCAATCGTCATTGAAAACCGAGCACCGACAGATCCGGGTGCAACTGATCGGTATGGCCCGGGCATTGAAATCGGGCGCTTCACAACGGCTCAGCCGGCCAGCCGAACCGCCATTGGACTCTACGCTTGATATGCCGGTCTACAGTCCACTGGATGGCTACCGATTGCTGACCCGACAATTGGCCGCGAACATCGGCGAGATGCGCCAGCGTCTGGCGAAAACCGCACCGCGCTGGAACATCTGAGAGGCCGTTTATTGTGTAGCCACCCGCCGAAGCTTCAGGCCCCAACCCTGTTGCATCCCGGCGGCGGCCAGCAGAATCGCGGCGACACCGATCCATTGCAGCGGCTCCAGGCGATGACCGAAGGCAAACCAGTCCACGAAAATCGCCGCAATCGGATAGATGAACGACAACGCGCCGGTCAGGGCGGTCGGTAGCTTTTGAATTGCTCCGTAGAGCAGCACATACATCAAGCCGGTATGCACGATACCCAGGGTCACCAGGCTGGCCCAGGCACTGGGCGCTTGCGGCATCGCCGAGAAGTGCGCAAAGGGCGCGAGCAACAGCACGCCGGTGCAGACCTGGATCAACGCGATCAGATGCGGTGGCGTGCCGGTCAGGCGTTTGATGATCAATGCGGCAATCGCGTACAGGAAGGCAGCACCCAGCGCCAGAGCGATCCCCATCAGGTAATCGTTGCCACCCTCGCCTTGCTCGCCATGTGCGCTGACAATCGCCAGCATCCCGAGAAACGAAATGCCCAGCCAGAACAGTTTTTGCAGGGTGATTTTCTCCCCGAGAAACAGCGCGGCCAGCCCCACCAACATGAACGGCTGGACGTTATAAACCGCCGTGCCGATGGCAATCGAGGCGCGAGAATAGGACGCGAACAACAGCACCCAGTTACCGACAATCGCCACGCCACTCAGTACGGCCAACACGAAAGTGGTGGACGTCAAAATGCCCGGGCGCAGAAAGCCGAACGCCGCGCAAATCAGCAACAAGGTGGCGGCACCGAACACACAGCGCCAGAACACCACGTCCAGCACCGGTTGCCCGGACACCAGCACGAACCAGCCAATGGTTCCGGAAATCAGCATGGCGGCGGTCATCTCGAATGAGCCGCGACGTAATGTTCTGTCCATCATCAACCTCCTGTGTTTGAGGCCAAAGTATGCCAATCCGCCGAGGGGCTTCTCCAGCGCAAAAAGCAGGCTAAACTCGGTATCTGCCTTTTTTATCAAGGCTTATCCAGCCGATTGCCTAACAGGGGATTCGCCATGACCGACGACATCGACCAAGTGCTGATCAGCGCATTGATGGAAGACTCCCGCCGCTCACTCAAGGCCCTGGCACAGATCAGCGGCCTGTCCTCGCCCAGCGTTGCCGAGCGCCTGCGCCGCCTCGAAGAACGCGGCGTACTCAAGGGCTATACCGTCGAAATCGACCCTAAATGCTTCGGCTATCAACTCCAGGCCATCGTCCGCATCCGCCCGTTACCGGGCCAGTTGCAGGAAGTGGAACGGCAGATTCAGGCGATCCCCGAATTCACCGAGTGCGACAAAGTCACCGGCGACGACTGCTTCATCGCCCGCCTGCATGTGCGCTCGATGGAACAACTGGACACCCTCCTCGACCGCCTCAACACCCACGCCGAAACCAACACCGCCATCGTCAAGAAAACCCCGATCAAACGCCGGCTGCCACCGATGGCGTGAGTGCTGTTTGGTTCGCAAAGACGTGGATACCCCGATTCCCAGACGATAAAAAACCCGCCGAAGCGGGTTTTTTACTCAAGGCTGGCGATCAATCATCGCGGCCCATGATGCCGAACAGCTGCAGCAAGCTGATGAACAGGTTGTAGATCGATACATACAGGCTGATGGTCGCCATGATGTAGTTGCGCTCGCCGCCGTGAATGATGGCGCTGGTCTGGAACAGAATGCAGACCGAGGAGAACAGCACGAAACCTGCGCTGATCGCCAGTTGCAGACCGCTGATCTGGAAGAACAGGCTCGCCAGCGTCGCACCCAGCAGCACGAAGAAGCCTGCGGTGATGAAACCACCCAGGAAGCTCATGTCCTTGCGGGTAATCAGCACGTAGGCCGACAGACCGCCGAACACCAGCGCAGTCATCGCGAAGGCCGAACTGACCACCTCGGCGCCGCCCTGCATACCCAGGTAACGGTTGAGGATCGGGCCGAGCAGGAAACCCATGAAACCGGTCAGGGCAAATGCCGACACCAGGCCCCAGGCCGAATCACGGAGTTTGTTGGTGAGGAAGAAAAGGCCGTAGAAACCGATCAGCACCACGAAAACGTTCGGGTAGCCGACACGCATCTGCTGAGCGACAAACGCCATCACGCCGCTGAATGCGAGGGTGAGAGCGAGTAAGCCGTAAGTGTTGCGCAGGACGCGGCTAACCTCTAGCTGCTCAGCCTGCACGCTGTTATTAACTGCGTAATCCTGTTCGCGCATGGCGACACTCCTGTTGGTTTGAAACGTTCAGTCGCAAAGATCATAACAGACGCTCTGTAACAAGCCATGCAGAGAGTTTGACAGTGTGTTTCATTCAGGTATTATGGCGCCCGCAACGCAAACGGAGGTGTGGCCGAGTGGTTTAAGGCAACGGTCTTGAAAACCGTCGACTGTAACAGGTCCATGAGTTCGAATCCCATCGCCTCCGCCATCTTTATACGACAAAGCCCTGATTTTTCAGGGCTTTGTCGTTTCTGGGGTTTGGTGAAAATCTCGGCTCTCGGCATGTGTTCCATAACTATTATGGACGTGTTCCAGAACTCAGCGGCTGAACCCCCTCCTCCGGCGTCCTGCTGATCGTTAAAAATCCTTCACGTAAGGTGGTGCTACGCTGTCCTCAAAACCGAGGATTTGCGATGCCACATTCGGACCGTCCCCCTCCCTGCTGTACAAGATCAACGAAAACCAACTCGCGCTCGAAGCCGCCATCATGGAGCTTTCCAACTGGGTCGAAGCCCGCGGCTCAGCCGACGTCGCCGACAACGTGCGCGGCGCCTTGGACACCATCGACAAGAACGAAGAGTTCATCAAGATGACGCTCGCGGTACTGATGACGCTGGAGTGAATTAGCACTGCATCTTATCGCTACCCCGCTACCACCTCGCCTCAAATACTGAGGCGAAACCGTGGATCCGTACGAAATCGAAGACACCCGCAACTGGCTGGAATGTCCTTAATCCTCCCTATCAAAACCAACGTACGTTCGATCTTTTTTAAAGATTTTACGATTGCTGAAACGTATCATCACCGAAATTAGCCGGTTTTAACCGAAATACACTCTGCATTGCACTGCGCCATCTCCGCTGACCTAGGAATTTCTCTATTTCGAGCCAGCTAGCGGAAGAGCAATACATCCAAAGAAACATCCTCACTTAGATGAATATCGATACGCCCCCCTCCAGACGACCCTCCGCTTTCGAGGCGCACGCCCCCGTTGAAAAGAGTATGTTCAACGCAATACGCGCACAAAGTTCAAATGCATGGATGCTAGTCGAGCCTCTGCGATTACTTACTAACAATGAAAAAACTATCAATCTAACCAAGATGGAGTACGCAGTACTCGACTTGTTAATAAGCAGCACAGAACGGATAGTAAGTAATGATGCCATTGCCAAAAAACTAAACAAAAACCTTGACCACTATAAGGGACTGGTGATGTGCCTCAGCAGGCTACAAGCGAAGTTCAAGAGGTCCGCTAGAGGAGATAACCTTTTCCGCTCGGTGAGAAATCGCGGCTACTGCATCGTCCAAACAATACACATTGAGAAGGACTTATCTAACAGGCATACCGCATGCGATGAAAAAACCTGGAAGCGCTGCTCGCCCCCCCCCCCGCCACAGCATCTACTTGCTAGCCGATGCATCTGCCTATTGGGTTGACGTATGTAGCGGCTCTGGCACGGAGGAGGTGCCGAGCTTCCATGAAGTGCGGGCGCTGTCGCTGCACCTGTGGAAGAACGCCGGAAACGATGGACAGAAGATCGCAGGGCACGCGAGCGAGGGCATGACCAAAAACTACCAGCGGGACCACGAGAAAATCGTCCGGCCTGAGGCGATACCGGATCTGAATATCAGCGAAATCACTGGGTAGTTTTGCGTAGACCTGAAACGAGAAAGGGGACCAAGCCACTAAGCGCTTGATCTCCTCACGAAATATGGTCGGGACGGAGTGACTCGAACACTCGACCCCTAGCACCTCATGCCGGGGACTGTAACGACCTAAGCTATTGTTTTAGAACGAATATGACCCCCTTTAAGAGTGGCAAAACATTCGATTTTTTGTGCTTATGCAAACGGAAACACGCGGCCTCCAGAGGAGGTTTTGCGCAAGCCACCGCAGGAGAATGACGAGGTGACATTGCGAAACTTTCTGCATCCGCTAGAACTTCGAGATGGCGCAGAATTGTCTGCCCGTCACCTCGAGGAAGGGACATGGCTGTAATCACGAAGAGTGACTTGGTGTACAAGTACACTTGGTCGGCAGATCAAGGCGACAACCCGCATTACACTGGGTTGCTGGATCGCGACAAGGTAGACCGGGACGAGGGACACCAGGTTGTACATTTTCCGACAGTAGTGCCCTCCCTTCCAGGCGTTCTGCCGACCTGAACCCCAAGCCCCTAGTTTGCCCCTGCCCTTACGCACCAGCCAAAAAACCGAGTAATCAGCGTGTTTTTTCCTCCTAAAGACCAAGCGCCGGATATGTATTAACCCTGATACATGAAAGGTTATTATTTGACGCTTTTCTAACAGAGGCACATTGCTATGATCCCGGCAAACTCCACTGCTAGAGGCTCTGAAGTGAAATTAACACCTGCCGAAAAGACCAAGTCTCGGGGTTGGGAATGGGCCTATAAAAAAATCCGGAGTTTTGGTTGCTCTCGAAGAACGGCCATCTACAGGGCAAGCCTCTATGCTCTTCGAGGTGACTCGGGAGGTTTCTCAAGCGAGCGGAGCTTGCAAAGATTCCGACTACGGCGTTAACCAAGCTGGTCATCACCGGTACGCCATGGCTCGACCCGATCCCCCTTCGGGCTGCAGGGCTGCGGCCACAAAGACAACCCTGACTACAAGACCGGCGCCTGCAAGATCTCCATCAACTGCTAAGACAAGCGTTGGAACTCCTTCTCGGGGCGGCATGGGGCCGCGTACGGTGGCCGAGTAGGTCCCTTGATCTCCCCCGACGGCCTCACGCTGGCGTCACACATTCCGCCGCCGACGATGACACCCCGCCCGAACCAATGACATGCATGACCGACTCGACCTGCCAAAGTCTGTTCGCGCTGGCGCGATGGTTGTGCACATCGATCCGCCCCTCGGCGACCATTCCAGGCGTCAGCGGCCGAGTGATGGACATGGTCGACTTGCCGCGTTGCAGCTTCTTCAGTTGCGCCGTTGCAGCTTCCTGGGCGCTCTTCTGATCCGTATGTGTCTTGCGGATGATGTAGCGCGGACCCGCCTGACTGTCGGCGTCCTCGTTGGCCTCACCGGCATTGTCCGGGGCATTGCCGTACACCGACACCGCCCCGGCGACTATGCCCGTGACTACCGGCACCTTGCGCTGCTCGGCTTCGTTGAACCAATACGCGACCACCAACTGATAGTCGTTGCGCTCTTGGATCGTGACCCGGCCGCTACTGTTTTCCGGATCACAAATCACGACGGTCGGCAGCGCCGCGCCGGTGACGGTCTGAGCCCCCCCCTAGGCACCACTACCAGGCGACCGTCGACCGGCTTCGCCACGGCGCCCAGTTCACGTGCCAAACGCGTCAGTAGGTTCATATCGGATTCGGCGCGCTGGTCGATATGGCTGAAAACATGCTTTGCCAGCTCCGGCGCTACGGCCGCAATGTAGCATGCTCCTTGGCCATCTTGGCGACCAGAGCGCCCAGCGTTTTGGATCGGACCTCCCTCCGGAAAATCAAGGAACCAACTGATAGGTTGACTGCACTAGACCGGAAGGAAAACACCGGCTATTTACTAGCTTCAATTCAATGTCCTGCGTAAGGGCCCCGAACAATGGTCTTCCCGACCCAATCAGCACGGGAACAGTGGTGATCACCATATCGGCGACTAACCCGTCACGCAGGAATGACTGCACCAATTGCCCGCCATCGACATAGACTCGATGCACACCTTGCCTCGCCAGTTCCGCCAGTAGGTCTGAAGGAGTGAGGTTGGAAAAACGCACTTTCCCCTCTAGCGCATTAGGCACCTGTGAATCGGCCAACTGTTGAGACAACACGATTACTGGCAGGTCGTAGAACCAAGTGTCGAAGGTCAGCACTTTCTCATAGCTCCCCCTCCCCATCACGATAGCATCCTTATCGGCGATGAAGCCCAGGTAGCCGTGATCCTCACTCTGATCATCGCGCTGCAATAGCCAGTCAATGTCACCGTCGGACCTGGCGATATAGCCATCTAGACTGATGGCGATGAAAACATGTGCAGTAGTCATAGAAGTTTCCTTATTCAGACGACGCATGACTGACCGCAAAGAGGATAGCAAAACTAATATATAGCTAAATTTCTTAGCTGGTTTTCTACAAATCCCGCTCAAATCAAATGGGTCAAAAAAACCGTGTAGCGTATTTTGATCGCGCGAATAGGCCGTTCACGCTTTGAATTAATCTTCCTTCAACACCGGTTCAACTTCATCGACCGGCAACGAAGCCAACATTTCAGCGCGACAAACCTCAAGGATCTCATCCGCGAGTGCAGAATCATCCGGACAGGCACGCGACAAAATAATCGCGCCGACAGCGCGAGACAGCAGGTCGATCATTTTCTTTCTCCCCTCTCCCGCCTCGGCATCCGGTCCCGTCGGATATTTCTCTCCCAGCGTTTGCAGGGTGTGTTCAATGCCTTCGGCAAATGTCGTTTTCACATCATCCGATTGACGCGCCGCGTCGCTGCACAACGCGGCCATGGTGCAACCGCTGCCACGTCCGTCCCGATGTTCTCGGGTCACATAGACGTTGATGAAGCCCGGAACATCGAGCGCTTGGGCGCCTGTCAGCGATTTGGCAAGACTGCAGGCCGAGGCTTCGGCCATCAGGTCGGCCTTCGACCCGAAGTGCTTGTAGAAGCCTCCATGGGTGAAACCGGCAGCCGCCATGAGATCCGCCACACCGACGCCATCAAAGCCGCGCTCACGGAACAGCTCTGAGGCCGTTTCAACGATGTGCTCTCGATTGGCCTGCGCCTGGGCCTTGGTCACTCTCACGTGCAATACCTCGTGTTTACCGGAAAATCATGCGTCCAATCATACATAGATGCTGGTCATAATCAAAACCGTTGACAGTTTAGATTTCGATCATCATCCTAATTGCACGCAACACCGATCTCCATCAACGGGCACGGAAGAAATACCAGATGACCAATCAGAATCTGTTCACCCCTTACACCCTTGGCAGCCTAACGCTGTCGAACCGGGTAGTCCTTGCGCCGCTGACACGTAACCGCGCAGGCCAGGGCTTCGTCCCCAGCGAGTTCGCGGCCACCTATTACAGCCAACGCGCCAGCGCCGGCCTGCTGATCAGCGAAGCCACGCAGATTTCCCGACAGGGCCAGGGCTATCAGGACACCCCCGGGATCTACACGCAGAAGCAGATAGACGGCTGGCGCACCGTGACCGATGCCGTCCATGCCAAGGGCGGAAAAATCTTTCTGCAACTGTGGCATGTCGGCCGCGTGTCGCATGTTGATCTGCAAGAAAACGGCGCCGCTCCTGTGGCCCCTTCTGCACTGCGCGCCGCCACCAAAGTGTTCGTCAACAACTGTTTTGAAGACGTCTCCGAGCCGCGCGCACTGGACATCAGCGAACTGCCGGGGATCGTCTCCGATTTCCGCCAGGCCGCGGCAAACGCGGTCGCCGCCGGGTTCGATGGTGTGGAGATTCACGGTGCAAACGGCTATTTGCTGGATCAATTCCTCAAGGAC
>Ga0207655_1000650_pt1 | contig 41560 bp, 53 predicted proteins | sample KBSM44metaG_FD_184398 | JGI IMG/M metagenome (GOLD analysis project Ga0207655, IMG submission 184398) | Miscanthus rhizosphere microbial communities from Kellogg Biological Station, Michigan, USA - KBS M4-4 metaG (SPAdes) (version 2) | ecosystem: Host-associated > Plants > Roots > Rhizosphere >...
GGCTGGGCTTGTCGACTTAGGTGTCTGTGACAAAGGTCGGAGCCGAGCAGAACGTCTTCACAGACTGCGCCCGGAGAAAACGCAGTATCCCAGCGTTGGACGGGGGTTCGATTCCCCCCAGCTCCACGACGTCACTGTCACCGGCGAAGGCCCCGGCATCCGATCGATGGATGCCGGGGCCTTCGTCGTCGCGGAGCGCCTGTCACCCCTCGACGGCGACCGGCTCGGACACCGCGGGACGGGGTGCCGGACGCACGAAGACGAGAAGGAGCGCCGTCGCGATGCTGATGCCACCCACGGCGACCACCGCGGCGGTCAGTCCGCCGAGCACGCCGCTGAGGGCGACCACGACCACGGGCGAGGCGAACTGCCCGAGGTAGATCGACGCCCACCACCACCCGATTCCCTGTCCGCGGCGCGACGATGGCACCGCGTCGACGGCCCATGTCACGAGCCCGGGGAGCAGCGATCCCGTGCCGAGGCTGGTGATCGCCATCGCGGCGGCGATCCCGGTGGCACCCGGAGCCACGGGCACGGCGAGGAGTCCGACGCCGGCGAGGACGAAGGCGCCGATGCGGACCTTCGCCGGGTCCGTGAAGCGCACGAGCACGGGGTAGGCGAACGCGCCCAGCGCGGTGGCCAGCGAGACGATGGCGGCGATGAGGCCGATCGTCCCGGGTGCCGTGGTGCCGGCGCCGACCAGCAGGTAGGGGAGCTGCACGATGGGGATCAGCAGGACGATGGCCGCGACGAAGCTGATCGCCATGGGGAAGGCGATCGTCCGCGCCGAGAGGCGTGTCCGGGTGCGAGTTGCGGCCGTCTGCGCGGAACGACCGCCGACGGGCCAGAGGATCAGCCATCCGGCCACCGCCAGCACGAGCGACACCGGGTAGACCCAGAAGGGCGCGCGCCATCCGAGGTTGCCCAACAGCCCGCCGAGCGCGAGGAACACCGTTGCCGCGAGCGCGGTGACGACGGCCTGAAGGCTGAGGTACCGCACCCGCTTGTGCTGCACGTAGTAGTCGGCGATCAGCGCGGTGCAGCAGGTCATGATGAACGCCTCCGCCGCGCCCACGGCCAAGCGTGTCGCGATGATCGGCGCCAGGCTGTTCAGGAAAGCGGGCGCCGTGCCGACGACCGCGTAGACGACGAGCGCGATCAGCAGCACACGCTTGCTTCCCAGGCGTTCGACGAGCAGACCGGCGACGGGCGAGAGGAGCCCGATGAGCAGCGCGGGTGCCGAGGCGATCAGCGGAACGAGCACGGCCGCTGCGGGATCGTCGCCGAACTGCTGACCGATGGAGGGCAGCACCGGCGAGATGAGCACCGTCCCCAGGACCGGCATGCTGCTGGCGGCCAACAGGAGGATGCCTTGCGCGGCCGTGGCGGGACGACCCGTGCGCGGATTGATCGGGGCCGCCTCGGCGGTCAGCTGTGAAGGGGTGGAAAAGTTCATCGTTGAACCTCTTTCTGTGCGACAACCTCGCGGCGTGCGAGGCGGAAGGGGTGGTGTCGCCGACCTCAGACGGCGACGGCCGGGGCCGGACGGCGTTGACCGGATATCCAACCCACGGACCGCGAGATGATGGCCCGGTAGTTGTCCAGGAGGATGCCGTAGTGCTGGCCCGGGTACTCCCAGAGCTCCTTCTCTCCGCGAAGATCGGCGAAGAAGGCGCGGGCGTCGGCCACGGGGGCGACCGTGTCGTTTGACGCCAGGACCATGAGCACCGGCGCGACGATCCGCGGCGCGTACCCGCCTGCCTCGGCTTCGAACACGCGTCCGGCCGACGACAGCGTGAGCTCGTTGCGGAAGCTGGGCAGGTCCATGTAGCGCTGCACGAACTCCCAGCCCTCCGGGTCGTCGAACATGACGTCCGGACCGCCGGGCACGCGCTCCCCGCTCGTCTGCAGCATCCGAGGTTCGGCGCCGTGCAGCTGGGCGCGCCGATCACGTGCGAGATCCTCGTCCAGCTGGTGAAGGGCATGCGCGGGGAACAGCCCGCGGGCCGAGAACCCGCTGATCGGCGGGACGATCGCGACCACAGACGCGATGCGGTGGTCCGTCCCGGCCGCCAGCAGGCTGACCAGGCCGCCCAGGCTGAGTCCCAGCAACGAGATCCGGCCGGCGTCGATTCGGGGATGATCCGACAGCAGGGTGACCACGTCACGCAGATCGCGGGCGAACTGCAGCGGGTCGACCTCCTGACGCGGCAGGCCATCGCTGTAGCCGAAGCCGCGGTGGTCGTAGAAGAGCACGGCGGATCCGCTGTCGGTGAAGGTCGGCGCGAGGTCGTAGATGCCCTCGGCCACACTGCCGATGCCGGAGTGCGCGATCACGACCGGTGCCGGCTCCTCGCCCGCGGGCGGCAGGTACAGGCGCCCCCGGAGGGTGACCGTGGGGAGGGGGAAGGTGACATCTTCGTACATGGACGTCCTCTCTGAGGTCCGGAGAGTCGAACGGGCTCCGTTCGACGAACGCTCCCACTTTCGCCGGGAAAATTGCATCCGTCCAGAGCAGTATTCGTATGGTTTTCATCCATGCAATGGATACAGTTCCTTCATGCAGCTCGACCTCAACCTGCTCCGTCCGCTCCACGCCCTGTTGCAGGAGCAGAGCGTCACGCGCGCGGCTGCCGCGATCGGCCTGTCCCAGCCGGCGTGCAGCGCCGCCCTCGGACGGTTGCGACGTCACTTCGACGATCCGCTTCTCGTCCGGGTGCGCGGTCGCGGCACGCAGCTGACGCCGCTGGCGCGGCGGCTCCGCGGCCCGGTCGCGGAGCTCATGAACGATGTCGACGCGGTCGCAGGGGCATCGAGCTCCTTCGACCCTGCCACGTCCGACCGCGAGTTCACGATCCTGGTCTCGGATGCCGAGGCCGAGGTGATCGCTCCGGCGCTGATCCCGCGGCTACGGATCGAAGCGCCGCATACCCGCCTGCGTCTCGAGGCCCCGTCCAGTGCCATGCAGCCGGCATTGCGCGAGCAGCTCGGCCGACACGATCTGGTCGTGCTCCCGGAGCCGGCGCTTCCGGAGGGCGTGCCGACGCTCGCCCTCTACGACGAGCGGTGGGCGTACGTGGTCTCCCTCGACGACGACCTCCGCGACCCGGTGGATCCGGCGCGTCTGGATCGTCGCAGCTGGGCGGCCTGCTACGACATCATCAACGCGCCGTGGTCGCCGGCCCGACTGATCGAGCGCAGCGGCATGGAAGAGACTCTCGTGGTCCGCACCGACAGCTTCCTGCAGCTGTTCGCGCTCGTCGAGAGCGGAGGCCTCACCGCGCTCGTGCCCGCGCGGCTCGCGATGAAGCGTTGCGCGGCGAGCGCGACGAGGTGGGTGCCGGTTCCCGAGCAGCTCGCTCCGTCGTTTCGCATCTGCGCCGCCTGGAGTCCTCTCCACACGCTGGATCCGGCGCATCGATGGCTCCGCGACCTGGTCGCAACCGTCGTCGTCTGAGCGGCCACTGGGGTCGGGGGTGCGGCGGGCACCGCCCGTGCCCGGGGACGGGGCCCCGGCATCCGATGCGGGGATGCCGAGGCCCTCGCCGGGGCCGGGCGTCAGTTCGCCGCGCGGGCAGTGCGACGACGCAGGAGGAGGATCCCGCCGCCGATGAGCAGCGCGCCGCCGATGCCGCCGCCGAGCACCACAGCGGTATCGTCGCCGCCGGTCTCCGGAAGCGTCGCCCTCGCACTCGCGGGTGCCGCGGTCGCGGAGGAGGTGGCGGAGTGCCCCGCCGCTGCGGGCAGCGCCGCGTTCACCACGTAGCGGGCGACGGTGGTTCCGTCCTGCGCGGTGATGGTGACGGTGATCGTACGACCCGAGACGGTGGTGGATGCCGTGGCGTTCGGGTTCGTCGTCGTCACCGTCACGCCGCTGACGGCGAGCGGCGTCTGCGGGTCGGTGATCGTGGCGCCGGCCGCGGCGGCGGCGGCATCCAGGGGGACGGAGACGCCGTCGACCGTGATCGCTGCGGCGGACGCGTCGTCGGAGACGAGGAGATTGGTCCGCAGCGCCGCGATGTCTTGATCGGTGATGCCCATGGTGGTCCGCAGGTACGTGTCCCTGCCGCCGTACTTCTTCGCGACATCGGCTTCGAACGTGCCCTGCAGCAGCTCGGGCGTCGCCCAGGTGACGTCCAGCTGGGTGTTCGAGAGCAGGTAGTCGTGGAGGATGTCGGACTCGCCGACGCCGAGGAGGTCGTACAGCAGATCCATGACCGTTCCGGTGCGGTCCATGCCGTGCGAGCAGTGGATGAGGACGGTGCCGGTGGTGTCCTGGGCGATGAGGTGGAGGATCTGCGCATAGGCGGTGATCATGGGACCGCGGTCGGTGGGGCCGTTATAGCCCTTGTCGACGAGGTCGTGGTACATGACGTTTCGTCGGGGTAGTTGCCGTCGACGCCGAACATGGACACGTTGACCGACGTCGCGCCGGGGATCGGCACATCGGGCTTTGCGGCGACCTGCGTGGGCGTGCGCAGATCGATGACGAGGTTCACGTGGTACGTGTTCGCCAGGGTGGCCGCGCCGTCGGCGGTGATCTTGTCGAGCGACTCGGTGCGCACGAGGCGCGGCGCGTTGACGAGCTGTCCATCCCGGCCGGCGAACGAGCCGAGCGTGCGGCCGTTGACGAGGCCGGCGACGTCGGTGATGGGGTGGTCCTTCGGGTGGGGGAGGATCGTCCGTTCTCGCGCACGCCGATCGGTCGCGGCGAGGGGCGGACGAGGGTCCAGACTGCGGGGTGGGGACGGCGCGGGCCGCAACGTCGGATGAACCGGGGCCGATGGGTATGGCCAGTTCGAGCTATGCGACCGCTGGGAGATCGCGGGCGGATGCTGTCGTCAGCCGGCGGTCGCGAGCATGAGAAGTAGATACTGCTTCGTATCCGAGACGGCCACCCAGCCGTCACCGAACTGATACGTCATGCCATAGCCCTTGTCATCCGTCGTGATCGCGCGCGCGGGATCCTGCGTGATGTAGAAGCCGGACTCGGCGGGCTCGCGACGCCAGCCCTCCTGCTCGAGCTGCGCAGCGATGGTCTCGGCCTTGTCGGCGGCGAGGGGTGCCCAGCCGAACTCCATGAGGTTTCCGGAGGCGACGGAGTAGTTGGCCCATGTGCAGATCAGCCCCTTGTCGACGGGGGCACTCGCAGGCTGGGTCTCGAACGTGAAGGGCGTCTTCTTGTACGTCCATCCCTTGCTCGTGAACTCGGCGAGGGTGTCGGGCTCGATCATCCCCTCGCAGGTGTCGATCGCCGCGGCCGTCGCCGAGGAGTCTGGTGTCGGCTCCGGAAGCGCCTCCGAGGGGGTCGGCGAGACCGCGTTCCCCGTGGTGGTGGGTGCGGCGGCGGGCGCCGCGGACGCGCATCCGCTCAGAAGGAGCGCCGCCAGGGCGACAGCCGGGAGGGCGAGGGGCGCGAAGCGAGAACGTGTCATCGGCGGGTCCGGTCGGGTCAGCGGGCGGCGGGGGAGGCGCCGAGGAGGGAGAGGAAGTCGTCGTGCAGTCGCCCGTTGGTCGCCAGGGAGGAGCGCGACGCGATGGAGTCGGCGCCGTCGATGTCCGTGAAACGGCCACCGGCCTCGTGCACGATCGGCACGAGCGCGGCGATGTCGTACTCCTTCACGCCGAATTCGGCCACGAACTCGAGGCGACCCTCGGCGAGCAGCATGTAGGGCCACGTGTCGCCGTAGCCGCGGTCGCGCCAGACAGCACGGCTGAGGCGCAGCAGATCGTCGGCCCGGCCGACCTCGTCCCACTGGGCGAGGGACTGGAAGCTCACGCTCGCATCGGCGACGCTCGCCACGCTCGAGACCGCGAGGCGGCGGGTACCGCCGTCGGGGGTGTTCGTCCACGCGCCGTGACCGGATGCCGCCCACCAGCGCCGGCCGAGGGCCGGCTGGCTCGCGACGCCGACGCGCGGCACGCCGTCGATCGCGAGCGCGATGAGGGTCGTCCACATCGGGATGCCCTTGAGGTAGTTGGCCGTGCCGTCGATCGGGTCGATGATCCACTGCCGCGTCGCGTCGCCCGAGGCGCCGTACTCCTCGCCCAGGATGCCGTCGTCCGGCCGTTCCGTGGACAGCACGTCGCGCAGGGCCCGTTCAGTGGCGAGATCCGCCTCGGTGACATGAGACGCGTCGGCCTTGACCTGGACGTCGAGATCGGCGGCGTCGAAGCGCGCCATGGTCACGGCATCCGCCGCGTCGGCGAGGCGCAGTGCGAGCTGCAGGTCGGCGGTGAGGTCACCGTCGAAGGGCGCGCTCCAGGGCGACGCGGTGGCGGGGGAGGTCACAACCCCCAGGATACGCGTGCTTCCGGCCCCGATTCGCGGTGAGCCTTTCGGGATGGTAACGTTGTCCCTCGGTTCGCCAGTGATCTTCTCGAGGATCCGGCGGCCGAACGGAACGCACCTCTAGCTCAATCGGCAGAGCAACTGACTCTTAATCAGTGGGTTCTGGGTTCGAGTCCCAGGGGGTGCACTTCACCAGAAACGGTCTCTGCAGAAGCAGGGGCCGTTTCTGCGTTAACGGCATCCGCGCCGAGGGGCGGGATGCCAAACAGTTCCTCACCGATGGAGCGGGGCTTGAACGCGGCATCCGCGAACACTTCAATTCCGACGCCAAGGACATACGCGAGGCGCGCTGCAACATCTAGTGGCGGGATGGACCGCCCCGTCTCATAGTTCGAGATCGTGTTGCGTGCCACGCGAGCGCGCTCGGCGAGTTCGGCCTGTTCGAGTCCAGCATCTTTGCGGCACTTGGCGATTACGTCACCAAGCGTCCAGTTCAGTGTTGTGGGCATGACGCGATAGTAGCGCGCCCAATATCTCGACACGCCGCATTCATTGCATACGTGTCTGTGACGTGCGCCTCAATCTTGGGCGTGTGACACCCCCAGGCACCTTCCGGTCGCGGCGCAACGCGCGCCCCCGACCACCACCATCCTGCCCTCAGGGAGCACCTGGGGATAAGTGAACACGCGGCCCACCGGGGGCCATTCCGCCGCCCAGCGCCGCGAGACCCGCAGAGCTGACTGCGAAAGAGACCTACAGCGATCCGACCCCGCGGCGGAGCCGGTAAGTGGTACGACCGGGCGGCTCACTCAGAACGCCGCGGGGGGCCTGTCAGTAGCGCGATCGAAAGACGCGCCCAGTGATCGACCGATGCCCGGCTCCGCCGATAGCACGTAGATCCCTGGTCCCTTCCGTTCGCGGAGGGGGCCAGTACTCCCTCAACCACCTCACCACCAATAGCAGCAGGAGCCAACCATGCAGCAGCACGCACCCACCCTCACCACCGACCACCTCGACAACCTCGGCAAGATCCCGAACCTCACCCCGCCGAGCAAGCACGCCGCAGCACGAGTCGGCAAGAAGCGCCCGAAGCGCCGCAACCGCCGCAAGCCGTGAACGGATGCCGCACAGAAGCCGCAGGACACCGGTTCGATCCGGGGTCCGGCTGGTGCCTGAACAACTGCGGCCACCGAGCTGACGGCCGGATCGTCATCAACGGCGATGAGAAGTACCCCGGCCCGGCCTACTCACCACAACAACTGCTGGAACTACTTACGAAGGCTCGCAATGAACCCCGACACCCTGCCTCAGCTTGACGACCGACTCCGCGAGCTGGTCGACCTCTCATCCCTCATCACGACCCGTGCTCGACGCGAACGCCTCGACTCGATCATGCGTCGAGCGCGCTCGATCGGCTACACCCTCCACGCTGCCCGCGACATGCTCGACCAGATTGGCTCTGAGTACGCCGACGCGGCCCGTGCCTATGTCGCTGCCGGTGAGCGGATGCTCCACGACCTCAACGACGAGATGGATCGAGCCGAAATCGTCGGCGACCACGCCTACCGCCTCGATCCCGTGGCTGTCGTCGCATGGATGGAGTACGTCGGCCTGGTCATCACTCCCTGGCAGCGCAGCCACCTCGACCGGCTTGTGGCGGAGGCGACGCGATGACCCCCGTCGAGACCGTTCCGCTGTGGGCCGGTCTGCCCGCCGCCGTCATCCTCTGGACCGTCGCCATTGCCGGATGGGTCCGCGACCACCGGAAGGCCAGCCGATGACCACCACCCGCCGACCGTCGCGCGCAAAGCTCACCGTTCCCGACGTTGCCGAGCTGTTCGGAGTCAACGAGCGAACCGTCCGTCGATGGGCCGACGAGGGCAAGTTGACCACCACCCGAACCCTCGGAGGAAAGCGCCGGTTTGACGCGGACGAGATCTACCGAAAGCTGGCCGAAGCATGACCGCGATCCGACCCGTCACCGCCCACCAATGGAGCTGCCCGGACTGCCACGACACCGGCCTGGAGCGCACCGAAGCCTCAGCATCCGAAGCCCTCCAGGATCACGTCGCCGACTACCACGCATGAGCGAACAGAGCAGCCGCGGACCGGAATGGGCGGCGACCCGGCTGCGCGTCCTGGAGCGCGACGGCTGGCAATGCCAGTACTGCGGCAAGCCTCTGGAGGGCGATGACGCGACCGCCGACCACATCGTGTCCAAGGAGACCTGGCGACGCGAAGGCCGACCCGGCACGCCCGACACGGACGACAACCTCCGCGCCGCCTGCCGAAGCTGCAACAGCTCCAAGGGCGACCGCGACAACCTACCCCGCATCAACTACTACAACCCCCGCTGGTTCCCCCAGCGCACCTACTAGGAGACACCGTGAACCGCTACGACAACATGGCACAGACCGCCCTCGAACAGGCCGACCGCGGCCGACGAGTGATCGTCTGGTCGAAAGACCCCCGACGCGCGAGCGCCGCCCTCACGCGCGCCCTGTGGCTCCGCCGCAGCCTCGTGCGCCGCGTCCTCGGCATCCCGCCCCGCGAGCGCGGCGAACTGCGGGCAGTCGTCCGCAAGTACGCCGAGGACCGCGTGACGCTGGTGAGTGGGAGGGACGCGCTGCGCGGCATGGCCGCTGACACTGTGCTGCTCGACATGCCCTACCCGACGCTGCTCGATGACGCCGCGATCGTCACCGTGGCCAGCCCGTCCCGCATGGTCGTGATCTGGTGATCGCCGACCTCCGCGCCTTCCTCCGCGCGATGAGCGAAAGCCTGGCCGACCTGTCGCCCATGTTCGTCGGCATCGGCGTGCTGCTGGCGTTCGTCGCCAGTGGCGTGCTGCTGGCGTTTTTCTGATCTGCACCCCAGATCACCCCGCCCCAGTTTTCATTTTCACCAGATCAAGTCTGAAATATCCGGATCATGAGCGACAGCACCGAGAACACGCCCGAACCGTTCCAACTCGACCCCAAATCGACCTGGCTGCAAGCCGTCGAGCTGTTCCAGGTCGAGGCGGCGGCATGGCTGACCGCCGCCGACGCGCCGCAGCTCATGGCGCTGCGCGCGATCGCGGCGCAGCTCGACGGTGGCAAGTTCCAAGCCGCGCTGATCTCGCAGTTCACGCTCATCCACCGGACGCTGCGCGACAAGGGCGACCCCGAGCGGGCGCGGAAGCCGTCGAGCGGCCCCGTCGGCGGCGATGATGCGGCGATCCTTGACATGTTCCGCGAGAACCCCGGCGCGCTCTGGCGGGGTGACTCGTAGTGCCCGATCAGCCATACGCCGACATAGCGCCGTGGCCTCCGGCGCGCTGGACGCCACCGCTCTCGCCTGACTTCCCGTCGGCGTTCGACGGCTACCTCATGCTGTTCCGCGCGGTATGGCGGAAGGCGTTCGGCTACGAGCTGGAGCTGTGGCAAGAGCAGACGATCCGGCATGCGCTGGAGCTGTACCCGCCCGGCCACCGCCGAGCCGGGCAGCTTCGACACCGGCAAGTTGTGATCTCTCTCGGCCGCCAGAACGGCAAGACGGAGATCGCCGCCGCGATCGGTCTGTGGGCGCTGCTCATGCGCGCGATGCCGACCGTCGTCGGCATCGCATCGAACGCCGAACAGGCCCGCCTGGTCTACAAGCGCACCATGAGCGCGATCCGCGGGACGCCGCAGCTCGCGGCGAAGTTCAAGGCCCTCACCGAGACCCGCGGCATCCAGACCCGCGACGGCGGCCAATACGAGATCAAAGCCGCGAAGTCCGCAGCGCTCCAGGGCATCCCGATCGACGTAGGTCTCGTGGACGAGCTGCACATTCTCCTGAAGGCGCTCTGGTTCGATCTCGTCAACGGTCTCGGCGGTCGCCCGAACTGCCTCGTCGTCGGCATCACCACCGCAGGCGACGAAGGCTCCGAGCTGCTGCTACACCTGTACGCCGAAGGGGAAAAGGCGATCGATGCGGGCGACGAAGCCCGCTTCGGCTTCTACTGCTGGGAGGCTCTAGAGGCCGCGGTCCCCGACGATGACGACGAGCTGGCGCGCGAGATCTGCCGCGGTAACCCGTCGCAAGCATCCGGGCGCGGTGACCTCGAAAACGCCGTCGGCGAGGTCCGGTCGATGCCCCCACAGGACGCGATCCGCTACCGGCTGAACAGGTTTGTCAAGTCCGTGTCGACGTTCCTCAGCCGTGAGGCGTGGGTCCAGAACATGACCGCCGAACCGTTCCCCGACGACGCTAAGCCGCTGTTCACGATCGACCGCACGCCCGACTGGGGGTTCGCGACGATCAGCGTGTTCACCAAGCTCCCGAGCGGCAAGATCTACTGCGACGTGGCCGCGTCGCTCGTCAAACCGACGCTCTCGCAGCTCGCGGATCTCTGCGTGCAGCTCAACGGCGCGCACAGCCCCGTCACGTTCGGCATGGACTCATTCACCCTCCGCGATCTCGGCAAAGAGCTGGAGCTGCGCGGCCTGCCGGTCACCCTCACCGGTCACGCCGACATGCTCAACGGTTCGGCGCTGTTCTACGCGAAGGTCACCCAGAAGCTGCTGGAGCACCCCGGCCACGACCTCCTAGAGCAGCAGATCCCGATGACCAAGCGCAAAGACTCCGACGGCGGGTTCAAGATCTCCCGCCAGGCGTCGAGCGTGTCGATCGACGGTGTGATCTCCCACGTCATCGGGGTGCAGCTCGCAGAGACCCAGATCGACGCCGAGCTACAGATTTTCTGACTCGACTGTACCGGGCATCACCGGACAATACGCGCGTGGCGCGATTCGGAGAATGCCCGGTCCGCGGCCCAATCTCTACCCGTGGCACACATCCGGGAATGGTTTGGCGGGCGCAAGCGCAGCGCGCAGGACGGCGACACGTCGACCCCCAACGGCATGACCGCCCCCAGCCGTCAGGCCATTCCCGGAACTGTCACCGTGAACGATGCTCTCGGCATCCCGATGGTCTATCGCGCGATTCAGATCCACGCATTCGCCGCGAAGCAGCTCAGCATCGACACCACCCGTTACGGGCTGACGATCGAGGATCACCCCCTCACCCGCCGACCCGACCCGGACTCGACCCGCTCCACCTGGATCGAACAGTCCGTCGTGTCGCTCGCGTGCACCGGAAACGCGTACTACGAGATCATCCGCGACTCGTTCGGCGTCGTCGTCGCTCTGCCGGTCATGAACCCGCTGGGCGTGCGCATCCAGACCGACCGAGAAGGCCGGATCGTCCGCTACTACTACCAGGGCCGCGAGCTTGCCCCCAGCCGCGTCCAGCACATCACCCTGCTGCGCATCCCCGGAAGCGCCTACGGCCTCGGTCCGATCCAGGCCGCGCAGCCCGACCTGCGCGGGGCGATCAGCACCCGCGACTACGCCGCCGCGTGGCTCGATGATTCCGCCGTCCCGACCGGCGTCCTGAAAACCGACCAGAACCTCACCGCCGAGAACGCCACGCGCGCCAAGACGAGCTGGAACGAGAACGTCGGCCAGAAAAACGGCGTCGTCGTCCTCGGCAACGGCCTGAACTACTCGCCGATCTTCCTCAGCCCCAAAGACGTGCAGTTCATCGAGTCGCAGCAGTTCAGCGTGACCCAGATCGCCCGCATGTTCGGCACCCCCGCGTCGCTCATGCTCGCGGCGGTCGAGGGCAACAGCCAGACCTACAGCAACGTCGAACAGGACTGGCTCGCCTACGTCCGCTTCACCCTCATGGGCTACCTGGTCGAGATCGAGGACGCCCTGTCGTCTCTGCTGCCCGGCGCGCAGCGCGCCCGCTTCAACATCGAGGCGCTGCTGCGCGCAGACACCACCAGCCGCTACCAGTCCTACAAAGTCGCGATCGAAGCCGGGTTCATGGACGAGGCCGAAGTTCGCGCGATCGAGGGCCTGCCCCCGCGCCCCGCCAAGACCACCACCACGGAAGGCACTCCCGCATGAAAACCCGTTCCTTGGAGCTTCGAGCGAAGGTCGACGGCGACAGCCGCACCGTGTCCGGCGTGGGCGTTCCCTACGGCGAGATCATCAGCGTGTGGGGACAGCGCGAGATGTTCGCCGTCGGCTCCGTCCGCGCTGACGGCGCGAAGCTGCTCTACCGCCACGGCGACCCGATCGGGCGCGTTGAGAGCGCCACCGACGACAAGAGCGGCTGGAACCCCACCGCGAAGATCTCCAGCACCACACGGGGCGATGAGGCGTATCAGCTCGCCCGCGACGGCGTTCTCGACGGGTTCTCCGTTGGGTTCGAGCCGGTCAAGTACCACATGGAACGCGACGAGATCGGCGACTACATCGTCTACGACGAGGCGATCGTTCGCGAGGTCTCCCTGGTCCCGTTCCCCGCCTATCCGTCCGCCAAGGTCACCGCCGTGCGCGAGGCCGAACCCACCACACCGAACAACCGGAAGGAAAACCCCATGGACCCCGAAGAGAAGCAGCAGCGCGAGGCCGAAATGCGCGAGCTGCGGGAGGGCGTGCAGGACATGCAGCGCTCGCTCGCCGTCCTCCAGGACCGCGGCATCCAGGTCGCCGAGCCCGCCGTCGACCAGCGATCGGCCGGCGAGTGGCTGCGTGGCCTTGCCGCGGGCAACGCCGACATGGTTCGCGAGTACGAGGCGATGATCGAGCGCGCCTATGCGGGCGGCACCAGCGCCGATGGCATCCTGAACCCCCAGTACGTCGGCGACACCATCCGCCTGTTCGAGAACCCCGACCCGCTCGCGCAGATCTTCGCCACCGGCCAGCTCCCCGCGAAGGGCCTCCAGCTGGAGTACGGCGTCCTGGAGTCCGATGACGTGGACGTGGACGAGCAGGTCGAAGAGGGCGACGACCTCACCAAGGGGTCCATCAAGGTCGGTCTCCAGCACGAGAACATCAAGACCTACGGCGGTCACGTCGAGCTGACCCGCCAGCAGATCGAGCGCACCACGAACGTCGCCGTCCTCGATCTCCACCTGCGCGCCCTCGGCCTCCGCGGCGCGCGCCGGAAGGCGATCGTCCTGCGCGCCCACTACGCCGCCGTGGTCGCCGCCAACAAGATCCGCGCAGACCGGACGGTCGTCGTCGCCGACCAGACCAAGTACGTCGATTGGGTCGGCGGCATCATCGACGCCGCCGAACGGTTCATCGACCTCGGCCTGCCGCTCGATGCGCTCGTGGTCGACAAGACCGTGTTCAAGACCCTCGCGGGCCTGTCGACCAACAACCGCCCGCTCATGACGGTCTACGGTGACAAGCCGGATGCCGTCGGCCAGATCTCGGCGAAGGTCCTCGGCGGCAACCTCGCCGGGGTGACCGTCCGCGTCAACTTGAAGCAGGCCGCAGCCGGTGCCGCGTTCGTCAACGGCGAGGCGATCCGTCAGTACAACGGCCCGGTCACCGAGCTGGCCGACGAGAACATCGTCAACCTGTCCAAGCAGTTCGGCCTGTACTACTACGCCGCGAACGCGACGGAGATCCCCGCCGCGATCGTCCCCGTCGTCGCCGCAGTCCCGCAGGGCGGCAACTGAGCATGGCTGACCAGGACGAGAGCAAGGCCGCACGCGAACAGCTCATCGAACGGCTGATCGGCTACGTGACGCCCGGCGCGCGCAACGTGGTCGCCGACCGCGAGTTCACGAGCGAGTGTGTGGACGAAGCTCTCGCCCTGGTCGGCCGCGCCTGCGGTGACCACGACGTGCCCACCGAGATCCGCGACCGTGCGGTCATTGAGGCTGGGTCCGAGCTGTTCCACCGCCGCCAAGCGCCCAACGGGATCTCACAGTTCGCCGCGCCCGACGGATCGGCGCAGCGCGTCGCACGCGACCCGATGAACGCCGCCCGCGCGATCTTGCAGCCCTTCCTGCCGCTGGGGTTCGCATGAGCATGCTGAAAACGCTCCGCGGCGAGCTGGTCGAGGCCGTCAGCGGCGTCACGACCTACGACCACGTTCCGGCCCGCGCGGTCATGCCCTGCGCGTTCGTGCTCGCCGGATCTCCCTACATCGCCGCCGCCGAGACATTCGAAGCCCGCACTGTGCGGTTCGGCCTCGTGCTCGTCACGACACCGAGCCTCAACGAGCACGAGACAGACGCACTTGACGAGCTGATCGAGCAGACCGTCAAAGAGCTGGAGGCGGACGGCTGGACCGTCGAGCAGGTGCGACAGCCGCAGCTCGAAGATCTCAACGGCGCAGAGACCCTGACCACCACCATCGACGTCGCCACCGAAGCGACCTTTTGAAAGGACAGACCCTCATGGGATCGACCCGTATCCGGGGCAACCGGAAGCCGCTGCTGAAGATCGGCACACCCGGATCTGACTACTCGTCCGACATCACCGCCTACACGATCGAGAACGACGAGGCCGATGCGGACGTGGTGACCTTCGAGGACGCCGCGAACGGCGGCGCGCGACAGTTCTTCCTCCGCGGCTCCGCAACCCAGTCCACCCAGAACGCCGCGTTCTGGCGCTACGTCTGGGAGAACAGCGGTGACGAAGGGGTGCCCTACACCGTCGCCCCGCACGGCAACGCCGTCCCCTCCGCGAACGAACCGCACTTCGTCGGGACGCTCACCATCGGCCCCAAGCCGAAGATCGGCGGCGAGGCCAACAGCTCCGCGACCGGCGCGTTCGTGTTCGACTTCGAGTTCAAGATCGACGGCGAGCCGACGATGGACAAGGGCGCGTAACCCGTCATGGCCGGAGGCGTGTACCAGAACCGCGGAGTCCGTGTCGACGGCATCCGCGAGCTGAACGCACGCCTCCGCGCCGCTGGCGATGACTCCCAGGACATGCCCGACCTCATGTTCCGCCTCGGCACCATCGTCATCCAGAACGCCCGCGTCCCCTCCAACACAGGAGAGCTGGGCGGCACCCTCCGCGCCGGTCGCGGGCGCACCAAAGCCGTCGTACGCGCGGGCTACACGAAACGCGGCGGACACGCGGGCGTCGTCCACTACGGCGACCCCCACCGAAACCGCCGAGCGCAGCCGTTCCTCGTGGACGCGCTGCGCCGCTCACAGACTCAGCTCGTCGCCGAGCTAGAGGCAGGCATCGGCCAGATCCTGCGCAAGAACAACCTCACCTAAGGAGACAAAACCATGGCAATCGAAATCGACTCCCTCACCCTCGGCGAGGTCGCGACGATCGAAGATCTCAGCGGCACCGCGATCGGCTCGCTCGGCAAGGAGACCCCGCAGGGCAAGTTCCTCGCCGCGCTCTACATGGTCGCCAAGCGCCGCAGCGGCGAACCGACCTTCACGTTCAACCAGGCCCTCAACGTGTCCATCACGGAGGCGCAGGAGTTCCTCGGCTTCGACGAGGGCGACGCCACGGAGGACGTGGGAGAGCTGCACGTCGTGGCGGAGACCGAAGAGGGAAAAGACGAGACCTCCAACGGGAGCGTGAGCGAGTAAGGGCCTCGTTCATCGCGGCCGGGATCGTCACCCTGTCAACGGCCGACTACGAAGCCCTGAGCCTCCATGAGCGGGATCAGATCGTTCACGAGCTGCGACGCCGCGAACGCGCCCGCCGCTGACCACCCGGCCCCCGTCCGCTCCTGCGGGGGCCGGGTCTCCACCCACCATCCGAAAGGCCCCGCCCCGTGGCAAAGAACACGGTCATTGTCTCCGTCCTCGGCGACACCCGCGACCTCGACAGCAAGCTCGGCGGCGCGGGCGCGTCCCTCGGCAAGCTCGCGGGGATCGCTGTCGCCGCGGGGGCGGCCGTCGCGGCCGCGATCGGCGTCAAGGCCGTCAAGAGTGCATCGAACCTCGAACAGGCGATGGGCGGCATGGAATCCGTGTTCAAGGGCAACGCCGCGCAGATGGAAGCGTGGGCCACCGGCGCAGCCTCGTCCGTCGGACTCGCCAAGAGCGAGTACGCCGACCTGGCCACCATCCTCGGCTCCCAAATGAAGAACATGGGCGTGTCGACCGACGCCCTCGCCGGTCAAACAAACCAACTGATCGGACTCGGTTCCGATCTCGCCGCACAGTTCGGCGGGTCGACCTCCGATGCCGTGTCGGCGCTGTCGTCATTGCTGCGCGGCGAGCGTGACCCGATCGAGCGTTACGGCGTGTCGATCAACGAGGCCGCCGTCAAAGCGAAAATGGCGGAAATGGGCCTATCGGGCCTGAGCGGCGAGGCCGAGAAGAACGCGAAGCTCTCCGCCACCCTGGCGCTGCTCTACGCCCAAACCGCAGACGCGCAGGGCGCATTCGCCCGCGAGTCCACCACGCTCGCCGGGGCGCAGCAGCGCCTCTCCGCGGGCACCGAAAACCTGTACGCCACCCTCGGCACAGCACTGCTCCCCGCCGTCACCGCCGTCACATCGGCGATCGGCGAAATGATCAACCGGCTCCAAGAATCCGACTGGTTCGCCGCCTTCACTGGCCGCCTGACCGCCGCCTCCAACGCCTTCGCCGACCTCGTTTTCGGCATCCTCAACGGCACCAAGAAGATCAACATCGGGGACCTGTTCTCTGGCATCCTCGACGCCGCCGTAAGCGGCATCACGCGGGCCGCGAGCTGGCTCGCAAGCGGCGGCGCATCCGTCCTCTTCAACGGACTGGTGTCGGCGCGTGAGGCGATCCTGAACGGCGCTCTCACGGCGTTCCCCGCGATCCTCGATGGGCTCGTGCAGATCATCCCGCAGCTCATCGCCGGGATCTCCACGCTCGTCCAGCAGCTCGTGGAGTTCATCGCCTCGTCGGCACCGCTCATCCTTCAAGGCGCGGTCACCCTGTTCACGTCGCTGATCGATGCCGTGCTTCAGATCCTGCCGGTGCTCATCACCACGATCGTCGCCCTGCTGCCGCAGCTCGTGACCGCGATCCTCAGCATGCTCCCCGGCATCCTCGACGCCGCGGTCACCCTGTTCACCACGCTGATCGAGTCGCTGCCGATCATCCTCCCGCAGCTCGTCGCCGCGATCATCGGTCTCCTGCCGACGCTCGTCATGACGATCCTGACGCTCATCCCGAACCTTCTTACCGCAGCCGTCAAACTGTTCACCGCCCTCGTAACCTCGATCCCGCTCGTCCTGCCGAACCTGCTGGTCGAGATCGTCAAGATGCTGCCCAGCATGGTGCAGAGCATCGTGTCGATGCTGCCCGCGCTGATCGACGCTGGGATCACCCTGTTCACCGCGCTTATCACCGCGCTGCCGACGATCGTTCAGCGCCTGATACCCGCGCTGCTGGACCTCGGCCCCAAAATGGCTGACGCGCTCCGCCAAAGCGGCCCGCAGCTGTACTCGGCGGGACTCAACCTCATCAGCGGTTTGGTCGACGGCCTCTGGGACGCTTCCGGCGACGTCGGTTACACGCTGCTGCGGATCGCCCGGAACGCCGTAGACGACTTCCTCAGTTTCATGGGCATCCACTCCCCGTCACGCCTGTTCGCCGGGTTCGGAAAGAACACCGTGCAAGGCCTCGTGCAGGGCCTCAGCCGAAACGGGAACCTCGTAGACAAGGCGATGACTGGCCTCTCTAGTCGTGTTGCGGAGGGGTTCGACGCGACTCTCAGCACCCCCGAGATCGACGCGACTCTGCGATCCTCCGGCCGCAACACCGGCCCCTCGGCAGGCAATACCTACGAGATCACCCTGCAAGCGATCGCACCGAACGCAGAGGTCGGCCGCGCCGTCCTCGATGCAATCGACTCCTATGAGCGTCTGCGCACCACCCGACCGGCTGGAGCACTCGCATGACCGCGATCGTAGAGCGGGCGCTGCTCAACCGGGTCGATGTGCAGATCACCGACACCGCCTCGGCATTCATCCTCGGCTCGAGCTGGCTCGATGGGGGAGCGAAACTGGGCGCCTCCGGGTCCGCTCCCTGGCGATCGGTAACAGCGAAGGTCACGAACATCACGTCGCGACGTGGTGGCGTCCGTGAGGGCATCACCATTCGCAACAAGCCCGGAATGCTCTCGATCACCCTCCGTGACACGCTGCCCGACCCCCGAAACTCGCCGTACAACCTCGATATGCCGATGCGGCTGTGCGTAAACGTTGGCACCGTCGCCGCGCCGGTCTGGCACCCGCTGTTCACCGGTCGCATCCGCGACGTTGCATCCCAACAAGTTGCCATGCCCCACGGCCCGCCCGAGTACTTCACGACGGTGACCGTCCTCGACGCCGTGGCATCGCATGACGAGATCACCCGATACGGCGCCATGCCACCGACCGGATACGAGTCGTTCACCGCCCGCATCGAACGTCTTGCACAGTCCGCCGTCGAAGCCGTCGAGCCGCCCATCGCTGCGCAGTTCAGCGCTGGCCTACTCGGGCGGACCGTGTTCGAGTCGAGTCTGTCAAACCACTTCACCCTCGCGGCTAACAGCGTTGGCGCCTGGTGGTACGTAGACGCGAACAACCGCACCCGGTTTGCGCCGCTGCGATACGACAGCACCAACCCGGTCTGGTTTTCCGATCGCGGGACTGCCCGGTTTGGTGTGCCGCTCCCGCCCGGCACGCTGCACTACCTCACCGAGACACCTGACTCCGGCACGAGCGCGCAGATCACCGCTGTCGTCTTCCGGATCAAGGGTGCGACCCCGAACCCCGACGATCCGGACGCGTGGATCGCTACCGAGACCGAAGATGTGCGCACTCCCGCGACGGACCCGCTGCGCTGGTTCGGACGGCGTGACGTGATCGTCGAATGCGTCGAGAACAGCTTCGGCGTCCTCCCGGCCCCCGCCGTCAGCGCCTACGGCTACTCGTGGGACAACATGCTCCGCTCGATCACCTGGAACGCGCAGGAAGACCTCAGCGCCCTCCCGCGGCTCGACGTGGGGAAGTCCATCTACCTCACGCGCACGGGCCTGCCCTACCTCGCAACCCGCTCCACCCAGTTCAACTACCTGATCATCGGCGTGCAGCACACCATCACGCCGACTCGCTGGATAACGACCCTCGACCTCATGGGAGTTTGACATGCCCTACAAAGACTTCAACATCGGCGACGTTTTCACCGCCGACGACGCTGATCTGCTCATGCGACAGGGCCTCATCGTCGTAGCCAACAAGACGCAGCGCGATGCGATCACCGCCCCTAGTAACGGCCTGAAGGTCTGGCGCACCGACACCGGCGGCATCGACCTGTTCGCGCGGGGCGGTTGGATCACGAGCACCGTCTGGACAGCACTGGCCCTCGCCAGCGGGGTGACACAGACCTCGACACCGGCCCCCGCCTATCGGGTTAACGACGGCTTCCTCTCACTCCGCGGTCTGCCCACCATATCGGCAGGTATTGCCCCCAACACCGTGCTCGCGACCCTGCCCGTCGATGCCCGCCCCCTCGTACCCACCCGCACCGTCACCGCGGGCGCGACAGGAATCGCTGTCCGCCTGGACGTCAACACGGGCGGAACCATCGTCGGGAACTCGGGTGGAACCGCAACCGTCGGCACCTGGCTGTCCCTCGATCTCATCACCATCCCTCTGTACTGAACGACCCCACCTGAAAGGACAAACACCCATGCGATTCTTCGAGTACCCCCACACTGGCGACACCGCCGAGCACGCCGCTTACGGCGTCGGCCCCGCGTCCGACTACGCGACGCCGATGCGAACCGTCATCGACGCGCCGTTCGCAGGCACCCTCGCGCCGTTCTGGACCGGCGAGGGCGGCAACTCGCTGCGCCTCGACGGAGCCGACGAGATCTTCGTCGCGCAGCACCTGGACGTGCAGCCCGGCTCCGGTCCCGTCGACTGGAAGTCGCCCATCGCGCTCTCCGGTGACAGTGGGTCGCTGACCACCGGCCCGCATGTTCACACCTACATCATCATCAAGGCGACCGGTCAGCGGATCAGCTTCTACGAATGGCTGCGTGACTACGTGTGGCCCGGCAACCCGGTCCCCGCACCGGCTCCCGCCCCCGTACCCACGTCGCTCGTCGGCCGCGAGCTCGACCTGGACGGCTGGTGCTTCTACACGAACGCTTGGGACGCTGACCACACCGTCAACGCCCGCGGCGGCTCCCGCGGCGGCGGCGACCTCCTGGAAGGCCGCTACTGGATCAACGACGTGAGCGAAGGCGGTTCGTTCTACGTCACCAGCCAGGCCAACGGCAAGGTCTGGGTTCACTCGTCCGCGATCGCCAACCTCGTATGAGCTGGCGAGGTGTGGCCGTGGCCGTGACCCTGGTGCTCGTCGCTGTGGCCACGGCCACGGCAGGGCTGCTCTGGATGATCGACCTCGGCCGCACCATCGCCGCCGTCCTGTCGATCTTTGCCGGGGGAGCGGGATGAGCGAACAAGTCATCATCGCGCTGATCGCGTCCGGTGCGACGGTCGCCGTCGCCACGGTGACCGCGATCGTCGCGCCCCTCATCGTGTCGCGCCTGCGACGCATCGAACAGCAAGTCGCCAACCACCACCAGAACCCCGACGGGACTCCCCTCAACCTCCGCGACGACCTCGACACCAAGCACGACCAGAACCACCAGATCCTGCTCGCCGTGCAGCGTGACGTGGCCTGGATTCTCCGACACATCGTCACCCAAGATGCGCGCATCGGCGCGATCGAGGACACCCAACCGAAAGGCACCAAATGAGCACCACACCCACCACCCGCGCCGAAGCCCGCCGACTCCGCGCGGCCCGCGTCCTCCGTCCCGCTTTCCGGCGCTGGGCCTACGGCGTCAGCGTCGCGGCCGTCGGCGTCGCGATCTTCCTGCGCTGGCTGCCCGTCGAGGCGTCGCCCGTCGTCCTCCCGCTGCTCATGGCCCTGTTCTACGTCGACAACAACGGCGAGCCGAAGGCCAACCCCGACACCACCACGGAGTAACCATGCTGCCCGCCGAGATCGAGCAGTTCACGCTCATCCTCCCCGCACCCAGCGACCACGCCGGAACCGTCCAGGCGGCACGGTTCACCATCGAGCCCTCACACGAGATCACCGTCGCCGCGACCGGCGATCGACTGCTCCCTGAGAGCATCATCGAGACCGTCAAGAGCGGGCGGCGGGAAATCGAGCTGCCGCACCCCTCCAGCCCCGGCCTGATCGACGCCGACGGCGCAACCATCACAAACTGGTGGTACACCGTCACTACCGCGATCATGGTCAACGGCCGCTGGCAGGATCTCCCGTCGCACCGCATCGTCCAACCGCTGCCCGGCATCGAAACGGTGAACCTCGCCCTCATCCCCGACCAGGAAGCCCCCCCGCCGCCCGAGACCGTCACGCCGACCGAATGGGCGATCATCGCACGCAACCAGGCGCGCCAGGCCCGCGACGAGGCTCAGGACGCCGCGGGTGACGCTCTCGAAAGCGCAGGCGCAGCGGATGCTGCCGCGGGGACCGCTGGCACTCAGGCGGCAGGAGCCGGAGCCGCACGCGCGGGCGCAGAGAACGCCCGCGACGCGGCGCAGATCTCCAAGACAGATGCCGCAGCCTCCGCCGCCGCCGCAACGGCCAGAGCCACGGCTGCGGCGGGATCGGCCGGCGCAGCCGCTGCAAGCGCGGCCGCAGCAGACGGCTCTGCCACCGCCGCAGCCGGAAGTGCGGACATCGCACAAACCGAACGCACCAAGGCTGAGACCGCCAAGACCGGCGCCGAGTCGGCAAAGACCGAGGCCGCAGCCGCTGCGAACCTCGCCCTCGCGGGACAGTACGCAGGCGCCCAGGTCAACACCGTGCAGGACGTCAACACCTTCCGCACGCCGGGCGTCTACCGATTCACGGGCTCGGGAGTCAACTCGACCAACCTGCCGGTCGCGAACGCGGGCATCCTCCAGGTCTTCAAAGTGAACGGCGACCAGAACACGATGCAGGAGTTCCGTCCCTTCAGCGGCACCGCCGTGCGCCGTCGCGGCTACTACATGCGCAGCGCATCGAACGACTCGACGAACTGGGACGCGTGGGACTTCGTGTCGCCGCTCCGCTTCGACAAGACCGCCGGACTCGCCCTGTACGCGGTCGACCCCACCAGCCAACGTGAGCAGCTCGTCTACGGCGACACCGGCTGGCGTGAGGTCGCGATCGGCAACGGCTGGACCGGCAGTGTCCGTGTGCGCCGCGTCGGGTACACGGTCGAAGTAGTGGGCACCGGACTCGACGGCACCAACGCGACGAGCATCAACGTCCTTCTGGCGTCCCTCGGCCCCGGATTCCGACCGCAGCAGAACATTCCCGTAATGGGCCGCCCGACCTCGAATACGTCGCCGCCCGTGTACGGCTCCTTTGCCGCATCCACCGCCAGCCTCCAGGTGCCGGTCGGCTCCGTCTTCAACGCGACAAGCGGCCTCCAGTTCAGCTTCACGACGGTCGACCCTTGGCCGACAACGCTGCCCGGCACCGCGTCGGGCACCATCCCCAATTCCTAGGAGATAAACGCATGGACCTGACAACACTCACCGATGACGAACTCACCGCCCACCGCGACGCGGTGCTGAACGAGCTGGAGCGCCGTCAACGCCTCGCGAGCGTGCCCGCCCAGATCGCCGCCATGGCCTCCGCGTTCATCGCGGACGGCGGCGATCGGGCGGCGCTGGTCGACGCGCTGCCGACGGCTTAGGACGCGGCGGCTAGACGACCGCGCGACGAGAGACTATTCGCCGGCGCCGGTCGGGTGCCAGTCGGGATCATTCGGGTCTGTCGACTGTTCTCGGAACATTTTCTCGATCGCCTCAGTCTCGTCGGGCGTGAGGTCGCGCTTTCCATCCACGACAATGGTCACGTTGTTTTCGACATGAACATGTATCGGCTGGTCGGGCTTGCGACGTGCAAGCTCCATGATGAGCGCCGTCACGCCCGTCCCCGCACCGACGAGACCTGCTGCTGAATCGATTAGCGGCTGCACTGCGAGATAGATCTCATACGGCCCGGCCCACACCATTTCCTTCGCCGAAACGCGTGCCGTCTCGCCGTCTTGCTGCCGCACTCTCGCGAGGAGATCTTTGAATTCCTCCCAGTTCAGATCTGAATCGATCCTGACCGTCCCCGAGCGAGAGCGGTGCCAGTGAAGGGGGGATTCCTGCTCATCGGTTGTCATGGCTCGTGAGCATAGGGCAACGGTGACTGCCGCATCCAGTGTCCGCAGAGAAACTAGGACGCAGCAGCGGCGAGCGCTGCCCGGCGCACCGAGTCGTCATCCACCTGGACGTAGATCTCCGTCGTCGTGCTGTAGGCGTGCCCCAACAGCTCCTGGACGGCGCGGAGATCCTTACCGCCCAGGTGAAACGCGCGCGTCCCGTACCGGTGCCGCAGCATGTGCGCGGTGACCGACGGGGGGAGCGCTTCGGAGATCAGTTCGCTGACCCGAGCGGCGGACAGGTGCCCGTCGATCCTGCCCTCGAACAGGTGGTCGTTCTCGCCGATGCCGTTCTCCTGCGCGTAGGCGTGGATCTCGCCGACGACCTCGCTCGTCACGGGCACCAGTCGCTGACGGTCGCCCTTCCCGCGGACGAGCATCGACATGCCCAACAGGTCGCTCTGGAGGTCTGACGGGCGGGCCAGGGCGATCTCACGGCAACGCATCCCGAGGCGGACGGCGAGCAGGATCATCAGCCGGGTTCGCGGGTCGGGAGCTTTGAGGCCGATCTTCACGGAGTGTTCAGGGGCGGGACGGGCGATGCCACGCGGGGCGGCGATCGAGGGGATGCGCGCGGCCGGGTTGTCGGTCCAACGGCCGACGATGACGCCCCAGGCGTAGAAGCCACGCAGCACCTGGCGCACGGTGCGGAGAGCCGATTTCCCATGTGTCGCATTGAGCGACGCCTGATATGCCACCAGCTGCTCAACTGTCACCGGCCACGGTGCCAAGCCGGTGCTGACCGCGAACCGGCGTAGATGATAGGAGTGCTGATAGATCGTCCCTTCGGCCCGACGGATGCCACGCATCCACGTCAGGTAGGCGGCGAGAGGTTCGATCCAACATTCAGGTGTATGGATCTCGGTTTTCACACCCGAAGGTATCCCAAGTGTTGTTGGCCTCGTCGCGCTCATTGCCGGGCGTATCTCTTCTGCGCAGCCTGGCGGCTCGTGCCGAGCGCGCCCCCGATGTAATCCCACGATCGGCCCACCGATCGCTGACCCTCCACGGCCGTCTGGATCGCCGACTCCACGTCATCCCGGAGTGACGCCAACTCGGCCAGCTCGAACTCATCAGCGCGCGCCACATGACGCGCTGCAGCCGCGATAATCCGTTTCGCAAACGCCACGTAGGCGAGCGGATCAACGTCCTCACTGGTCATCACACCGCCCCCTGACCGCTCTCAATTTCAGCGTCAACCGCGGGTTGACACACCGGACCGCGATCCGAGGGAAGCGCGTCGCGCAGCTTCGTGGAGAAGGAACAAAACGGGTTGACAATTGAAGTATGAGAAGCAGAATCACCGCCGTATTCGCAACTTCCATGGGGACGCTCGGAGTTGCTGAAATCGGCTCCGGGCTCTTCCTCGCGCTGCGTGATGGAAGGCGTTGGCACTTCCTGTACACGCTGACCCGCATCAGCTCGGGGTGGCGTGCCACCGAGATTCGCTACCCGCGTCGTCGGGTGATCGAGCGGCGCACTCTCGCCGACCTCGCGCGGGCTGTCTACTGACGCGCTGGCTCCATTCGATCCAGTGCTCGGACGCCGTCGCGTTCGGGTTGAGAAGGACGCCAAGCCCGCCTGTGACGACACGGGGAAGATCTGCATACGCGACAGCTCATCGCTGACCATCGCATCCCATGAGCCGGTCACAGCTGCACCGCCTCGGCGATCAGCAGCAGTTGGTGGGCAAGCTCGAACGTGTCGTCATCGAGGTCCGCGCCTCTGAAACAGTGGGTTCTGGGTTCGAGTCCCAGGGGGTGCACCAGCAAGGAAGGCCCGGAGTCTCTGAGTGAATCAGAGTCCGGGCCTTCCGTCGTTTCCCGGCGCGGCACGTGTCAAGATCGGGCGATGCAGCTGTTTTCGAATCCGATGCTGTGGGTTGCGGGCCTGCTCACATCCACACTCTGCTGTGGTGCGGTGTGGTTGATCCTCGACAAATGGCGCAGGCCGGAACGTGCTCCGAGGAAGTTCGATGCGAAGTGGAACTCATGGGGCTTCCCGCATGATTCGCCGGAGTTCACGATGCGTCAGACGGTCGCGCTCGCGGTCATGGTGTTTGCTATGTCCTTCACCGTCATCATGGGGGCCACGCAGTGGTGGCCGAGGTCCTTGGTGTTGGGGCTGAACGCATGTGCGATCGCGATCGGAGGGGCGCTCCGGTTCTGGTCGCACGGCAGGTCGGAGAACTGGAGATTCTTGGATCACTACGGCAAGGCAATCGCCTACTACGGGGCATTCGCGTCGCTGATGACGCTGTCCGTCTCGGGCTGAGACGGGTCGGTCCGCAGTCCGTACGCCGGGGTACCCGACACGCCTCTGCCGTACGGGACGCCTACGCGGCGTCGCCGATCAGCACCGCGGCGGCTTCCTCCGCAGCATCCGCGTCGTGGCCGTCGATGCGGGCCAGCGCCCGCCGGCCGATGAGGATGGTCGCCGCGGAGATCAGCACGGAGATCGCGGCGAACACGAACGGCACCGAGGCGTTGAACGCGTGCCACAGCGCGGCGGCGATCGGGGGAGCAGCGGCGCCGCCGAGGAAGCGCACGGCGGAGTACGCCGACGACGCCACCGAGCGCGGCAGGTCGGTCGCCTCCATCACCGACTCGGTGAGGATCGTGTTCATCAGACCCAGCAGCAGACCGCCGACGATGATGCAGGTCACCAGTCCCGCGGGGGAGGTGACGACGACCGCGGCGACGAGCAGGTCGATCGCCAACAACGGGAGCACCACCAGCATGGCGGTGCTGCGGGAGAGGCGACGCAGCAGGATCGGTGCCACCCATACGCTCGTCACGGCGAGGGCCACGCCCCAGCCGAAGAAGGTCAGGCCGATGCCCATCGCGCCGAACCCGAGCGGGAACGGTGAGAACGCGAGCAGCACGAAGAACCCGATGTTGTAGAACAGCGCCGCGATCGCGAGCACCGCGAGTGCGGGCTGGCGTAGGGCCTGGAACGGCGCCGACAGCTTCACGGGCGTGCGCTTCTCCTCGCCGCCGCGCAGCAGCACGAGCACGGCGATGAAGGCGATCGCCATCAGCGCGACGACACCGAAGAACGGGCCGCGCCAGCTGATCTCACCCAGGATGCCGCCGAGGAGTGGTCCGATCGCGATGCCCAGACCGAGCGCCGCCTCGTACAGGATGATCGCCGCAGCGCTGCCGCCGGAGGCCGCACCGACGATCGTGGCGAGGGCGGTCGAGATGAACAGGGCGTTGCCCAGCCCCCATCCGGCGCGGAAGCCGATGACCGCGTCGACGCTGCCGGCCAGGGCGCACAGCAGGGCGAACACGACGATGAGTCCGAGGCCGATCAGCAGTGTCGCCTTGGTGCCGATGCGCGACGAGATCCAGCTCGTCACGAGCATCGCAAGACCGGTGACCACCAGGTAGCTCGTGAACAGCAGCTCGGTCTCGACGGGGCTCGCCTGCAACGACTCCGCGATGGCGGGGAGGATCGGGTCGACCAGTCCGATGCCCATGAACGCGATCACACACGCGAACGCGACCGCCCAGACCTGAGCCGGCTGGCGCCAGATGCTGACGCGGGAGGATGCGGGGGAGGCGCTCATCGGGCGACCTCCGCAACGCGCGTGCGCGCATCGACGATGTCGGCGGCGCGACGGATCGTCGCCCACTCCTGCTCGTCCAGGTCGGCGAAGCGCGGCGCGAGGGCGGAGCTGAGCACGCGGAGCCATTCGTCGAGCGCGGTCATTCCGGCATCCGTCGCCGACACGAGCGTCGCGCGGGAGTCGTCGGGGTCGGCGGTCCGCTCGACGAGGCCGGTCTCGACCATCTGCGTGACGAGCCGCGTCATGCCGGGCTGCGTCACGCGGCTGAGCGTCGCGAGGTCGCCGATGCGGAGGGGGCCGTTGTCGCGGAGGAGGACGAGGGTCCGCCACTGGGCGGCGGGTGCTTCGGTGCGGGTCTCGAGCGACGCGACGCGGGTGAGCGCGTGCGCGCCGATGAGCAGCCGCAAGATGTCGTCGGTGTGTTGCATACCGTAAGTATATACCGAAGGTATCTACCTCGACGGGGTTATCGGATCGTGACCGCACGGCGGCCCCCGGTGATTGACACGGCGATCAGACCTGAACATGATGTCATTACCTGAATCAGTTCTCAGGTCTTCCTTCCAATGGTGAAAGGCACGCACATGCGGGTTACGAAGAAGTTGCTCCACGCGAGTTTTGTGGCCGTCGTCGCGACGACGGCCCTCGCACTGTCGGCCTGCGCGCCGCAGGACGGGGCCGCGGGCGGCGGCTCGACCGAGGGCTCGGGCCCGGCTGAGATCACGGTGGGCGTCGTCACCAGCGAGACGGGCCCGCTCGCCAGCTACGGCAAGCAGTACCTCGACGGCTTCAAGGCGGGTCTCGACTACGCCACCGACGGCTCGAACGAGGTGAACGGCACGAAGATCACCGTCGACTACCGCGACGACGCGGGCGATCCCGACACCGCGGTCGGCGCCGTGAAGGAGCTCATCGGCCAGGGCGTGACCATCCTCGCCGGCAGCGCCTCGTCGGGCGTCGCCGCCGCCGTGGCAGAGCAGGCCGGTCAGAACAAGGTTCTCTTCATCTCGGGTCCCGCCGCCGCCGATGCGCTCACCGGTGTCAACGCCTACACGTTCCGCAGCGGTCGTCAATCGGCGCAGGACGTCGCCACCGCCGGCACGTTCCTCGGCGACCTCAACGGCAAGACCGTCACGGTGTTCGCGCAGAACACCGCGTTCGGAAAGGGCAACGAGGCCGCGGTCCAGGCGATCCTCGGAGCGAAGGGGGCGACCGTGAACAGCGTGCTCGTCGCCGAGGACGTCACCGAGTTCACGCCGTTCGCGCAGCAGGTGCTGGCCGCGAAGCCCGACCTCGTCTTCGTCGCGTGGGCCGGCGCCACCTCGGGGGCCATGTGGCAGGCGATGAGCCAGCAGGGCGTGCTCGACGCCGTTCCCGTCGTCACGGGCCTCGGCGACTCCGCCACCTTCGGGGCGTACGGCGCGGCATCCGAGAAGATCAAGTTCCTCAACTACTACTTCCCGGGCGCACCCGACAACGCGGTCAACACCGCCATGGTCGACGCGGTGAGCACAGCCGGGGGCACTCCCGACCTGTTCACCCCCGACGGCTTCAACGCAGCCCTCATGGTCGTCCAGGCCGTCAAGGAGGGCAAGGGCGACGTCGAGGAGATGGTGAAGAGCCTTGAGGGCTTCACCTTCCAGGGCCCCAAGGGCTCGCTCACCGTCCGCGCCGGCGATCATGCGCTGATCCAGGACATGTACCAGGTCAAGCTCGTAGCGTCCGGCGGAAGCTTCGCCCCCGAACTGGTCGACACCGTCCCCGCGGACGAGGTCGCTCCGGCGAAGAAGTAGACCGGGAAGGAACGCGCACTCCGCATGAGCACCTCCGTCCCGTCCGCGCTGTCGATCGAGGGCCTCGGCCTGCAGATCGGCGGAGCCACCATCCTGAAGGACGTCGACCTCGACATCGCGCCCGGCAGCACCGTCGGCGTGATCGGCCCGAACGGCGCCGGCAAGACCACGCTCTTCAACGTGATCTCCGGCGTCACCCGGCCCACCTCCGGTCGCATCCTGATGGACGGCGCGGACATCACGCGCGCCTCGGTTCCCCAGCGCGCGCGGGCGGGACTGGGGCGCACGTTCCAGACGTCGAGCCTGTTCCCACGCCTGAGCGTGCTGGAGAACGTGCGCCTCGCCGCGCAGGTCGGCCTGGGCGGCAACTACTCGCTGCTGCGGTTTCCCCGCCGAACGGATGCCGCGACCGCCCTGGCCCTCGAGCAGCTCGTCAAGGTGGGACTCACCCACAAGCTCGACACCGCCGCCGGCGACATCTCGCACGGCGACAAGCGCAAGCTCGAGATCGCGGTGCTGCTGGCCACCCAGGCGAAGATCGTGCTGCTCGACGAGCCGATGGCGGGCGTCGCGTCCGGCGATGTCGCGGGACTCGTGGACACGATCCGCGAGATGCAGGATGCGACGGGCTGCACGGTGCTGATGGTGGAGCACCACATCGACGTGCTCATGGGCTTCGTGCAGAAGGTTGCCGTCATGTACTCCGGGTCGATCATCGCGTTCGACTCGCCCCAGCAGATCATGGAGAACCCCGTGGTGCAGAGCGCCTACCTCGGCCGCACCGGAGAGCCGACGCAGGAGTCGGCCGCATGAGCGCACCGATCCTCACCGTCTCGCACCTGTCGGCATCCATCGCCGGGCAGCAGGTCGTCGAGGACGTGTCCTTCCAGGTCCCGGCGACGGGCATCACCGCCGTCCTGGGCCGCAACGGCGTCGGCAAGACCTCGACGATCCGCGGCATCCTGGGTCTCATCTCGCGTCGCGGCGAGGTGACGCTCGCGGGCGAGCGCATCGACACCCTGCCGACGTATCGCATCGTCCAGCGCGGCGTCGGCTACGTGCCCGAAGACCGGGAGGTGTTCGCCGCTCTCACGGTCGCGGAGAACCTCGCCCTCGCCGAACGCGACAAGAAGCCGCGACGCGAGTTCGTCGCGGAGCTCTTCCCCGACCTCGTCGCCCGCCGCGCCCAGCTCGCCGGCACCCTGTCCGGGGGTCAGCAGCAGATGGTGTCGGTGGCCCGTGCGCTGCTCAACGAGAACCGGATCCTCCTCGTCGACGAGCCGACCAAGGGTCTCGCTCCGAAGATCGTCGGCGAGGTCGCCCAGGCGCTCCAGGAGGCCGCCAAGATCGTCCCGATCCTGCTCGTCGAGCAGAACCTCGACGTCGTCCGCCGGCTCGCCGACGACGCGATCGTCATCGCGGGCGGCCGTGTCGTCCATACCGGAAAGGCCCGCGAGATCCTCGACGACGACGCCCTCACCACCCGCCTTCTCGGCGTCAGCGCGGAGGCCCACGCATGAGCAGCATCGTCCTCATCCTGCTGACCGGTGTCGGACTCGGCGCGCTCTACTTCCTCGTCGCGTCGGGGCTCAGCCTCATCTACGGGCTCATGCACGTGCTCAACTTCGCGCACGGCGCGTTCCTCACGCTCAGCGCCTTCATCGGCTGGCAGGTCGCGCAGGCGCTCGGCACCGCCTCGTGGGGCTCGTTCGTCGTATCGATCCTCGTCGGCGCGCTGGTAGGAGCGGTGTTCGCCACGCTGACCGAGCTGGTGCTGATCCGGCCGCTGTACGAACGCCACATCGAACAGGTGCTCGTCACCGTCGGCCTCTCCTTCGCCGCGGTCGCGCTGTTCGAGGGCATCTGGGGTACGGATGCCGTGAACATCGCCGGTCCCGCCTGGCTCAAGGAGACCACCGAGATCCTCGGCGCCCGCATCCCGAACACCTATTGGGTGCTGATGCTTGCCGCCGCCCTCGTGCTCGTCGCCCTGGTGCTGTTCCTGAAGAAGACGCGGTACGGCATGATCATCCGCGCGGGCGTCGAGAACCGATCGATGGTCACCGCGCTCGGCATCGACGTGCGCCGGAGCTTCACGCTCGTCTTCGCGATCGGAGGCGCGGCGGCCGGCATCGGCGGCGTGCTCGCGATGCACTACACGACGTTCGTTTCGGCGCACCTCGGGGCGACGCTCCTGATCTTCGCCTTCATCGTCACGGTCATCGGCGGGCTCGGCTCGCTGACGGGGGCGGCGATCGCCTCGGTGCTGGTGGCCGTGCTCCAGCAGTTCGCCAACGTGTACCTCAGCGGCACGGGCGACTTCATCGTCGTCGTGCTGCTGGCCGTCGTGCTCCTCGTGCGACCCACCGGCCTCATGGGGAGGAAAGCATGACCGTCACCACCGGGGTCCCCACCCTCATCCCGGGCCGCCGCGGGGCCGCCCTGCCCTTCGTCGTCGGCGCCGCCCTCGTCGTGGTCATGGCCGTGCTGCCGCTGCTGAACATCTCGATCCCCGGCATCCTCCCCGGTGCCACCTACACGCCCGGCACGCTCGCACTGCTGTCGCTGTGCATGGTGTTCGCCGCTCTCGCGCTGTCGTACAACCTGCTGTTGGGGACCTCCGGCATGCTGTCGTTCGGCCACGCGCTGTACTTCGGTGCCGGCGCCTACGGGCTCGGCCTCGCGCTGAAGCTCGTCGGCGTGCCGCTGTGGCCCGGGGTGCTCATCGCGCTCGTGGGCGGTCTCGCCATCGCCGCGTTCACCGGCGCGATCTCGATGCGGGTGTCCGGCATCCCTTTCGCGATGGTCACCCTCGCGTTCGCCCAGGCGGGTTCGGTGCTCGTCCGCCGCAATCAGGACGTCACGGGCGGAGAGGAGGGGCTGCGTCTGCCCGTCGACCAGATCCCCGCCTGGCTCGTCGGGGTGTCGAACACCCGCAACCTCTACTGGGTGACCCTGGTCGTGCTGGTGATCGTGTACCTGGTGGTGCTGTGGGTCGATCGGTCGCGGCTCGGCCACCTGGCGCAGGCGACGCGCGAGAACGAGCTGCGGGTGCAGGTGCTCGGCCTGCGTCCCTACGCCGCGAAGCTGCTCGTGTTCGTCGCTGCGGCGCTGTGCGCCTCCCTCGCCGGCATCGCCTACATGCTGCTGCAGTCGGGCACGCAGCCCAGCGCCGTGGGCGCCGATCTGACGATCACCGTGCTCGTGATGGTCGTGCTCGGTGGCGTCGGGTTCCGGTGGGGTGCCATCGTGGGCGGCGTGCTCTACACGATCCTCGACCAGCGGCTCACGGTGCTGGCGCGCGCGGAGTGGATCCGCGACCTTCCCGACGTGCTGCGCATCCCGTTGTCGGAGCCGCTGTTCCTGCTGGGCGTACTGTTCATCCTCGTGGTGATGTTCCTGCCCGGCGGCATCGCCGGCACGATCGATGCGGCGGTACGCCGTCGTCGCGGTGAGCGCACCCGTTCGCAGCTGCGCCAGATCGACGACGCGGACGACGCCGTCGCCGAGCCCGCGGCGGTGCGCGCGTGAGCGGCGGGAGGGGGCGAGGGTGATGACCGGCGACCTCGACGGCGCGCACACGATCGGCCGCTGGCTCACCGATCGCGCCAACGGCACGCCCGACCGCGCCGCCATCGACGATCGCGGCGTGCGGATCGGCTACGCCGACCTCGAAGCGCGGGCCCGCGAGCTCGCGGCATCCCTCCGCCGCGCGGGCTACGGCCCGGGCGACCGGCTCGCGACGATCACCGGCAACTCGATCGACCACGTCGTGGTGTTCTTCGCGTGCGCGAAGGCGGGCATCGCGATGGTGCCGCTGTCGTGGCGGCTGTCGTCGCGGGAGTTGAGCGAGGCGCTGCTGCATGCGGCCCCGGCGCTCGTGGCGATCGAGGACGAGTACCTCGGGGTGGCCGCCGACGCGCTGTCGCGGCTCGACGCACCCCCACCGACGACCCTGCTCGGAACGACCGGCATCGAGGCCGTGGTTCCGCGACGCGGGGACGGGAGGGATGCCGCGCCCGCCCGCGCCGTGCGCGACGACGATCCGCTTCTGGTCATCTACACCTCCGGCAGCGAGGCGGCACCCAAGGGCGTCGTCCTGACCCACGCCAACTGCTTCTGGAACAACCTCGCCCTCGCGGGCGTGGCGCAGCTGACTGCCGACGACGTCGTGCTGGCGGTGCTGCCGCAGTTCCACGTGGCCGCGTGGAACTGTCAGCCGCTGCTGGCCTGGTGGGTCGGTGCGACGGTCGTGCTGGAACGCTCGTTCCAGCCGCGGCGCGTGCTGCAGCTGCTCGCCGAGCGGGGTGTCACGGCCATGATGGGCGTGCCCACCCAGTACCGGCTGCTGATCGACGACCCCGGCTTCGGTGCCCTCGCCCGCGGACGGCTGCGTCAGGCGCTCGTCGGCGGCGCGACGATCCCACCGGCGCTCGCGGCGCGCTGGGCGGATGCCGGTGCGCCGCTCACCCAGGGGTACGGCCTGACCGAGGCCGCTCCCAACGTGCTGTGCCTGCCGGCATCCGAGAGCCGCGCGCACCCCGGCGCCGTGGGGCGGCCCTACCCGCACGTGGACGTGCGGGTCGTCGATCCCGACTCCGGTCTCGAGCTCGCCGGCGAGGCGACCGGCGAGCTGTGGGTGCGCGGTCCGAGCGTCTTCGCCGGGTACCTCCACGATGCGCGGGCGACGGCGCGGGCGATGGCCGGACCTTGGCTGCGCACCGGCGACATCGTGCACCGCGACCGCGACGGCGTGTTCCGCATCGTCGACCGGCGCAAGGACATCTTCATCTCGGGCGGTGAGAACGTCGCGCCCGCGGAGGTCGAGCGCGCTCTTCTGCTGCACCCTGCGATCGCGGACGCCGCCGTCGTCGGCGTCCCCGACGACGTGTGGGGCGAGCGCGGCGTCGCGTTCGTCGTGCGCGCCGAGGGGGCGGCGCTCGGCGCCGACGAGGTGCTGGCGCACGCCCGCGCCGAGCTCGCGGGTTTCAAAGTCCCTGTGCGCGTCGCCTTCGTCGACGACCTGCCACGGTCCACGATCGAGAAGTTGGCCCGCTCTCGACTGCGCAGACGGGCCGCCGACCTGGTGAGAGGAAGTGCTCGTGAGCACCGTTGAGCAGTTCGAGCCCGAAGCAGCCTTCTCCGCGGCCGGTAAACCGCTGACCAAACGCGGCGAGGCGACCCGCCGCAAGCTCCTCGAAGCCGCCGAGGTCGTCTTCGCGCGCCTGGGCTACCACGAGGCTTCGATCGTCAAGATCACCGAGAGCGCCGGCATCGGCCTCGGGACCTTCTATCTCTACTTCGACAGCAAGCAGCAGATCTTCGAGGAGCTCGTCGTCGACCTCAACCGGCGCGTGCGGCACGCGATGGCCGAGGCCATGGCGGGCACCGACAACCGTATCGACGCGGAGCGCGCGGGCTTCGAGGGGTTCTTCCGCTTCACCGCCGCCCACCCGGCGCTGTACCGGGTCGTGCGCGAGGCCGAGTTCGTCTCGCCGGAGATGCTGCGGCTGCATTACACGCGCATCGTCGAAGGCTACGAGGCCGGTCTGCGTGCCGCCCAGGCATCCGGCGACGTCGACACCGGTCTCGATCCCGAGGTGACCGCCTGGGCCCTCATGGGCGCCGGTGAGCTGATCGGCATGCGCTTCCTGCTGTGGGAGCGCGACGAGGAGGGGCGGCCCCCGGCGGCGATCCCCGACGCGGTCATCGACGGCATGATGCGCTTCATCCGCAACGCGCTCGCGGCACGCGGCGAGAGGGGACAGGACCATGACTGAACAGGACCTCGCCGGGCGTCGCGCCGTCGTGACCGGCGGTGCGAGCGGCATCGGCCTCGCGTGCGCCGAGGAGTTCGCCGCGCGCGGCGCGCACGTGGTCATCGCCGACTTCAACGGCGGCGCCGCGCAGGAGGTGGCGGAGCGCCTCGGCGGCGAGGCGTGGGTCGTCGACCTCTCCGCGACCGCGGCGCTGGACGACCTGTCGCTGGATGCCGACATCCTCGTCAACAACGCGGGCGTGCAGACCGTCGCGCCGATCACGGAGTTCGCGCCCGAGCGCTTCCGGTTCATGCAGCGGCTCATGGTCGAATCGCCCTTCCTTCTCATCCGGGCCGCCCTGCCCGGCATGTACGAGCGCGGCTGGGGACGCATCATCAACATCTCCAGCGCGCACGGCCTGCGCGCAAGCGCCTACAAGTCGGCCTACGTGACGGCCAAGCACGCCCTGGAGGGGCTGTCGAAGGTGACGGCGCTGGAGGGAGGCCCGCACGGGGTGACCAGCAACTGCATCAACCCCGCGTATGTGCGTACGCCCTTGGTCGAGAAGCAGATCGCCGACCAGGCGAGCGTGCACGGCATCCCGGAGGAGGAGGTCGTGGAGAAGATCATGCTCACCGAATCGGTGATCAAGCGCCTGATCGAGCCGGCCGAGGTCGCCTCGCTCGCCGGATGGCTGGCGAGCGACCACGCCGGGATGGTCACCGGCGCCAGCTACACGATGGATGGCGGATGGACGGCGCGATGAGCACCCGCGCGGCGCGCGCCGTCGATGTCGCCGTCCCCGGCGGCTCGCTGCGGGTCGGTGTGTGGGAGGCCGAGCCGGGCGCCCCGACGATCCTCGCCGTCCACGGGGTCACCTCGTCGCACCTCGCGTGGGAGCTGCTCGCCGAGGCGTTGCCGCACGTGAGGATCGTCGCGCCGGACCTGCGCGGACGCGGTCGCAGCAACGGCGTGCGGGGACCGGCGGGCATGGCGGCGCACGCCGACGATCTAGCGGCCGTCTGTGCGGCGCTTCAACTCGTGCCCGACCTCGTGGTCGCGCACTCCATGGGCGCGTTCGTGTCGGTCGTGTTCGCGCACCGGCATCCCGACCTCGTTGCGCGTCTCCTCCTCGTCGACGGGGGGCTGCCGCTCGCCGCCCCGGCCGACCTGACGCCGGACGAGCTGGTCGCGGCCATCCTCGGACCGGCGGCCGCGCGGCTCTCGCGCCGCTTCGCCGACGCGGACGACTACCTGTCGTTCTGGCGCGCCCATCCCGCGTTCGCGGGCGACTGGTCGCCGACGCTCGAGCGCTACCTCGCGTACGACCTCGAACGCGAGCCCGACGGCTCGTACCGACCGGCGACGAGCTACGCCACCACGGTCGAGGACACCGTCGACATGAACACGCGTGACACGGTGCGCGACGCCCTCGACGCGCTCTCGGTGCCCGCGACTCTCGTCACCGTGCCGCGGGGACTGCAGGACGAGGTGCCCGGGCTGTACCCGCCCGCGCACCTCGCCGCGCTCCTGCGGACGTATCCGTCGGTGGCGCACGTGGCGTGGCCGGAGTTCAACCACTACACCGTGGTGCTCTCCCACGCCGGTGCCGACCGCCTGGCCGCGCTGGTGGAGGAGCAGCTCGCCGCCTCCGTCCCGCGCACGCCGTAGCTCCGTCACATCCCGCGGCATCCCGAGAAACCATCGGCGTCTCGACACATCACCGCTGCGGTGGTTTCTCGTGGTCGCGGTGGTTTCTCGGTGGGGGATGCCGCGGCAGGGGATGCCGGGGCGGCGGCTAGTGCGCGCCGGCGGCGACGCGCGTCGTCAGCTGGTGCGCGTGGGCGAGGAGCGTGCGTCCGAGGTCGGGAATGCGGTCGGGGGAGAACCGGAAGTCGACCCCCGTGAGGCTCAGCGCCCACTGCGGGTGCCCCGAGCGCGTGAACACGGCCGCCCCGATGCCGTAGCTGCCCTCGACGATGAGCCCCGGGTTGAGGGCGTAGCCGCGGGACTGCGTCTCTCGCAGACGCGCGCGCAGACGCGGCTCGGCGTGCGCCGCGCCGTGGCGCTCGGCGAGCTCGGGATGCCGCTCGAAGTACGCGTCCACATCGTGAGGCGGCAGGAACGCGAGGATGGCCAGCCCCGCCGAGGCGACGCCCAGGGGGAAGCGCACGCCCTCCGACAGGACGAACGACCGGATCGGGAACGCACCGTCCTCGCGGATGAGGCACACCGTCTCGTCGCCGCGGCGCACCGACAGGAACGCGCTCTCCTCGGTGCGCACCGCGAGCGAGCGGACGATGTCGCGCGCGATGGCGGTGATGTCGTAGCGGGATGCCGCGACCGTCCCCATGAGATAGAGCTCGGGTCCCGGCATCCACGCGCCGGTGCGCTCGTCCTGGTCGACGAGGCCCTCGTGACGCAGCGCGGTGAGCAGACGGTGCGTGGTCGGGCGCGTCAGTTCGGCGCGGCGCGCGATCTCGGCGACCGAGAGGCCCTCCTCGCCCGCCGACGTTACGAGTCGCAGGAGCGCCGCCGCGCGCGCCACCGACTGCGCACCGGGGATGGTTCGTCGCGCGGTGTCCATGATGTGGACAGTACGCGCCGCGGCATCCACATGGCAAGCGCCGACGTGCGCGGCCGTGTGCGACGGCGGAGGATGGAGGCGGACACGCGTTGACAAAGGAGTGATTCGTGATCGACAAGACCTACCCGTCGGCCGCCGATGCGGTCGCCGACATCCCGGACGGCGCGTCGCTGGCCGTCGGCGGATTCGGCCTCTCGGGCAATCCCATCGCGCTCATCGAGGCGCTGCTGGCCCAGGGCACCCGCGACCTCTCCGTCGTCTCGAACAACTGCGGCGTCGACGACTGGGGCCTCGGCGTGCTGCTGAACGCGAAACGCATCCGCAAGATGACCTCCTCCTACGTCGGCGAGAACAAAGAGTTCGAGCGGCAGTTCCTCTCCGGCGAGCTCGAACTGGAGCTGACGCCGCAGGGCACGCTCGCCGAGAAGCTCCGGGCCGGCGGCGCGGGCATCGCGGCCTTCTTCACCCAGACCGGCGTCGGGACCCAGGTCGCGGAGGGCGGACTGCCGCGCAAGTACGACGGCGCCGGAGGCATCGCGGTGGCGTCGCCGCCGAAGGACGTCCGCACCTTCGCCGTCACCGGCGAGGAGCGCGACTACGTGCTCGAGGAGGCGATCGTCACGGACTTCGCGCTCGTGCACGCCGCGAAGGGCGACACCCACGGCAACCTCGTCTTCCACAAGGCCGCCCGCAACTTCAATCCGCTCGCCGCCATGGCCGGGAGGGTCTGCATCGCGCAGGTCGAGGAGCTCGTCGCCCCCGGCGAACTCGACCCCGACGGCATCCACCTGCCCGGCATCTACGTGCACCGCATCGTGGAGGTCGGCACCGACATCGAGAAGCGCATCGAGCGCCGCACCGTCACGGTCGACGACAGCGCCGATCGCGACATCCCGGAAGGAGCCTGAGATGGCGCTCACCCGCAATGAGATGGCCGCACGTGCGGCCGCGGAGCTGGCCGACGGGTCGTACGTCAACCTGGGCATCGGCCTGCCGACGCTGGTCCCGAACTTCGTTCCCGACGGCGTGACCGTCGTGCTGCAGTCCGAGAACGGCATCCTCGGCGTCGGGCCCTACCCGACCGAGGAGAACGTGGATCCCGACCTGATCAACGCCGGAAAGGAAACGGTGACGGTGCTCCCGGGTGCCGCATTCTTCGACTCGGCGTTGAGCTTCGGCATGATTCGCGGCGGCAAGATCGACGCCGCCATCCTCGGCGCCATGCAGGTGTCTGCGTCCGGCGACCTCGCGAACTGGATGATCCCGGGAAAGATGGTCAAGGGACCCGGCGGCGCGATGGATCTCGTGCACGGCGCCGAGCGCGTGATCGTGCTGATGGAGCACGTCGCCCGCGACGGCTCGGCCAAGATCGTGGATGCGTGCTCGCTGCCGCTCACGGGACGCGGGGTCGTCGACCGGATCATCACCGACCTCGCCGTCATCGACGTCACGGACGCAGGGCTCGTGCTCGTCGAGACGGCTCCGGGTGTCAGCGTCGCCGACGTCGTCGCCGCCACCGAACCCGATCTGATCATCGCCGACGCACTCGAGGAGATCGCATGAGCACCGACGACATCGTCATCGTGGCCGCCGCCCGCACGCCGCAGGGCCGGCTCAAGGGGCAGCTCGGCTCCTTCACCGCGCCGCAGCTCGGCGGGTTCGCGATCGCGGGCGCGCTCGCGCAGGGCGCCATTGCCGCCGAGTCCGTGGATGCCGTGATCATGGGGCAGGTGCTCCCCGCCGGATCGGGGCAGAACCCCGCGCGGCAGGCGGCCCTCGCCGGCGGACTCGGCTGGGATGTCCCGGCATCCGCCGTCAACAAGGTGTGCCTCTCCGGGCTCACGGCGATCATCGACGCCAAGCGCACGATCGCCTCCGGCGACGCGACCGTCGTGGTCGCCGGCGGCATGGAGTCGATGACGCGCGCGCCGCACCTGCTCATGGGCTCGCGCGAGGGCTGGAGCTACGGGTCGGTCGAGGTGCTCGACCACATGGCGTACGACGGTCTCACCGACGCGTACGACCGCGAGAGCATGGGCGCCTCGACCGAGCGGCTGAACCCACGGTTCGAGGTGACCCGCGATCAGCAGGATCACGTGGCTGCCCTCTCGCACCAGCGGGCCGCCGCGGCGCGGGATGCCGGGGTCTTCGATGCCGAGATCGTGCCGGTCGAGGTCGCGCAGCGACGCGGCCCGGCGCTCACGGTGACCACGGACGAAGGGATCCGCGCGGAGACGACGGAGGAGACGCTCGCGGGGCTTCGGCCCGCGTTCGCGCCCGACGGTTCGATCACCGCGGGAAACGCCTCGCAGATCTCCGACGGCGCGGCCGCGGTCGTGCTGACCACCCGCGCACACGCCGATACGAGCGGGTGGCCGGTACTGGCCGTCATCGGTGCGGCCGGACAGGTCGCCGGACCCGACAACTCGCTCCACGCCCAGCCCGCGCGCGCGATCGCGCAGGCACTGCAGCGGCAGCAGCTCGCGGCATCCGACCTCGATCTCATCGAGATCAACGAGGCGTTCGGCGCCGTCGTCGCCCACTCGCAGCGTGAGCTCGGCGTCGGGGAAGACGTCGTGAACATCCACGGCGGCGGCATCGCCCTCGGCCACCCGATCGGCGCCTCGGGCGCGCGCCTGGTCGTCCACGCCGTGCACGAGCTCGTCCGCCGGGGCGCCGGAACCGCCGCGATCGGCCTGTGCGGCGGCGGCGGTCAGGGGGAGGCGCTGATCCTGACGCGCTGACGGCCCCGAGGTGGCGCTGCGGTTGCTGGCGCTGCATCCGGCTAGGGTCGAACCGACGAGCGGGGGAGGCGGCGGAGTGCGCGGAGCACGGGACGGACGATCCGCGGTCTTCCTCCGCTACTGGACGGCCGCGACCATCAGCTCGTTCGGCACCGCGATCACGACCGTCGCGATGCCCGTGCTGGTGGTGCAGCTGCTCGACGCGAGCCCGCTGGAAGTCGGGATCGTCAACGCCGCCCAGTTCGTGCCGTACGCGCTGCTCGGCATCCTCGCCGGGGTGTACACCGATCGCTGGCGCCGCCGGCCGATCCTCGTCTGGGCGAGCGTGGGACGGGCAGTGTCGCTCGGCGCCATTCCCGTGCTGTGGGCCACCGGTGTGCTCGAGGTCTGGATGCTGGTTCTCGCCCTGCTGCTCTTCGGGTCGTTCTCGGTCTTCGGCTTCGCCGCCGCGCAGTCGCTGCTGCCACGACTGGTCCCGCGTGAACAGGTGCTGGGCGCCAATATGCGTCTCGACCAGACCGATGCTGCGGCCCAGACCCTCGGACCCACGATCGGCGGCGGCCTCGTCGGGATCCTCGGCGCTCCGGTCGCGATCGCCATCGACGCGGTGAGCTACCTCGTGGATGCCGCGTTGAACGCCAGCCTTCGGGTGGCGGAGCCGCGCCGCGCAGATCGCGGGCCGGGCCTTCGCGCGGAGATCGTCGAGGGAATGCGGTGGACGTACCGGCATCCGACTCTCGGACCTCTCACCGTGTCGACGCACGTCTGGTTCGTCGCGAACGGCGCCGCCATGACGGCGCTGTCTCTGCTCGCACTGCGAGCGCTGGGTTTCTCCGCGGTCGGGTACGGCCTGCTGCTGACGGTCTTCGGCGTGGCGAGCCTCGCCGGCGCGTCATCGGCCGCCGCCATCACCGGACGGCTCGGTGCGGGCCGTGCGATCGTCGGCGCCCGCGCGCTGTATCCGCTCGCGTGGCTGCTGATCGTCATGGCGCCGCCGTCGCAGATCGGCGTGGTCGCGCTCTTCATCGCACTGGCCGTCCAAGGTTTCGCCATGGGTGCGGAGAACTCGCCGGAGCAGCTGCTTTGGCAGACCCTCACCCCCGATCGGCTTCTGGGGCGGACGAACGCCACTCGACGCGCGGGCAACCGCACCCTGGCCGCGGTCGGCGCCCTCGCGGCGGGCGGCGTGGTGGGCCTCGTCGGGGACCGCGCTGCTCTCGCCGGCGCGGTCGTCGTCTTCGCCATCGCGGCCGTGATCGCCGCCTTTTCGCCGCTGCGGTTCCACCCCGAAACGATGCCGCCAGCGTTCCGCTGACGTGTCGGCGGATGCCGCGGACGTTAGTCTCGGCGCATGGTGACCATCGCTGCCCTGACCGCTGCCGACCGCGATGAATGGGATCCGCTGTGGCAGGCGTACCTGACGTTCTACGAGAGCGAACTCGCCGAAAACGTCACCGACGACGTCTACGGACGCCTCGTCGCAGGTGTTGAGCTCCATGGGGCGATCGCGCGAGATGACGAGGGGCGTGCGGTCGGCTTCGTGCACTGGCTGTTGCACCCGTCGACGTGGTCGACAGGACCGTACTGCTACCTCGAGGACCTCTTCGTCTCACCGGACACACGGGGCCGCGGCGCCGGACGGGCGCTCATCGCGCACGTGCGCGATGAGGCAGTGGATGCCGGCGCGCACAAGGTCTACTGGCTGACCCAGAAGGGCAACGCCACCGCACGCGCGCTGTACGACCGGGTCGCCGCCGACACCGGCTTCGTCCACTACGAGATCGCGCTCTGAT
>Ga0207655_1000651_pt1 | contig 41447 bp, 33 predicted proteins | sample KBSM44metaG_FD_184398 | JGI IMG/M metagenome (GOLD analysis project Ga0207655, IMG submission 184398) | Miscanthus rhizosphere microbial communities from Kellogg Biological Station, Michigan, USA - KBS M4-4 metaG (SPAdes) (version 2) | ecosystem: Host-associated > Plants > Roots > Rhizosphere >...
CTGCAATAACTTTTAAATGCGGGAATTTTTCTTTTAAGCGGCGAGATACGCCCATGATTGTTCCAGAAGTACTTGCACCAACAACCAAGTAATCAATACTGCGATCGATTTGATTTATGATTTCTTCTGCTTCACCATAATAGTGGCTTTTCCAATTGTTGGGATTTGCATATTGGTTGATCCAAACAGCATTGGGCAACTGGCGGCAAAGTCGTTGTACTGTATCGATTCTTGTTTTTAAATAACCGCCGTTTTGATCTTTTTCAGAGACCATTTCGATATTGGCTTTATAGAGCTTCAACATTTGTAAATTGGCTGAAGCAATTTTGGGGTCAATCACAGCAGTGAATTTTAGGCCGTAAATTTTGCATGCCATTGCAAGTGCAATTGCTAAATTGCCCGATGAACTTTCAACAATATGGCTATCTTTATGAATGAGGCCAGATTTAAGCCCTTCTTGTAACATATACAATGCAGGTCGATCTTTGATACTTCCACCTGGATTGAGTAACTCCATTTTTGCGACAACGGTGACGGATTGATCGGTAAACATCCTTGAGAGTCTGATTAAAGGAGTTTTACCTATGCAATCGAGAATATTGTTATGGATCATCGTTAGAATTCTCTGGTTTTATCTATTGCAAATGATAATCATTATTGGTTTTGTTATTATTAAAATTTATGCTAAATTTGTTGTGTTTTGTAATTTTATTGAAGAATAAACTGTGGGAGTGAGTAATGATTTTGTTTATAAGTTTTTGATAAATATGGATTATGTTTAATTATTGACTTAAATTATAGTGAAATTAGATGACCATTTGATTAAAATTGTTAATCAATCACTAGAAAAAAATTATAAAGCAGATTGCTATCACATTTATTTTTATTAAAGAGAATCACCCTAAGAAAATCTTAGAAACTCAAAATTAATCAGAACTGAAATTATAAAAAGACAAATTAAATTAATAATTTTTGTGCTGTGTTTTCCTTGGGTTGTTGGAATAGGCCATTAAAAGATTATGTTTTACATCAGGAATGTTAATGATTATTATTATCGATAAAATTTAGGCCTACAACTGAGGAAACAGGATGCGCCTTTCCCAATTCAGCTTATGTGTTTTATCTATTGCCATCAGTAGTCAGTTATATGCACAGGATGAAACCTCGAATAATCAGACACCAGTGAGCAATGCTCAACAACAGGAATCTGTCCAGAAATTGCCACAAATCGTTATTACAGCAACACGATCAGAAAAAAGCATTGCAGATATTGCAGGAACTGTACAGAACATCAGCGGAGCAGAGGTACAAAAACAGGCTGGGGCTGGGCGAAAAGTGGCAGATGTTCTTGCTCAATTGGTTCCTTCACTGGCGCCGTCTAGTGGTACTGGAAGTAATTATGGTCAGACCATGCGAGGCAGAACTGTACTGGTGATGATTGATGGTGTATCTCAGACGGGATCGCGTGATCCTGCGCGCCAATTGAACAGTATCAGTCCGGGGATGATTGAACGAATTGAGGTCATTTCTGGAGCAACCAGTATTTATGGTTCTGGTGCAACGGGTGGGATTATTAATATCATTACCAAACGTGCTGACAAATCGAAACCACTGAGTTTTGAGACGAAATTAGGGATAACCTCTGCTGATAATTTCCGAGGAGATGGTCTGGCTTATGAAGCAGGTCAGAGCGTTTCTTTCAGTAATGATAAAATGGATGGTTTTTTGGGTGCGAACTATACCAGCCGGGGATCATTGTTCGATGCGAATGGGGATCGGATTGCAACTGAACCCAATCAAACCAGCCGTAATGATACAGATACGTTAGACATAAATGGACGCCTGAATTTTAATTTGACTGACACACAAAGCTTAAGTTTTGGTGCGCAGTATTATAAGGATAAGCAGGATACTCGTTATCTACCTGATTATGGACCGAACTATACCATTGCTAAAGGGCCACAGTCTGAACGAGCCATCAAGGGGCTGGAATTAAGTAATCAGCCATTTACGGATCGTTATGCTTTGAATACCCAATATCAAAATCAGGATGTATGGGGGCAGACGGTAAATTTGGAAGCCTATTATAGAAATGAAAAAGGGCGTTTTTTCCCAGTTTATTCAGGTGGCGCTACGGTCAATCAATCAGAATATACGGTTGATGTAGCTGGAATGCGGTCTACAGTGCAGTCAGATTTTAAGCTTGCAGCGCGAGATCTTAATCTGACCTATGGTCTGGATTATGACCGAGAAAAAGATACTCAGCATTATGACGTATTGTCTGTCAGCAATAACGGTATGGTTTACAAGGATACTGGTAGAAGGTTAGATGCTGGTCCAGATACTGTCATTCAGAATATCGGGTCTTTTTTACAGGCAGATTATCAATTAACGGATCGCTTTAATCTTCAAGCGGGAACGCGCTATCAATATATCAAGGCAGATACAGACGCTTATACACCTTCTAGACAAACACAAAGCGTTGCGAGTGATTCAACAAATGCTGACAAGTTTTTGTTTAATTTAGGCGCAGTTTATAAACTTACTGATAATCAGCAATTATTTGCCAATTTCTCTCAAGGATTTAGTTATCCAGATATATTACGGATGTTACGTGATGTCTCAATTCTGACCGTTTCAACTGCGAATATAGAACCACTAACGGTCAATAGTTATGAACTGGGTTGGCGTCTGCAAGATGATCAAAAACTTGATTTAGGAATTACTGGTTTTTATAATACATCTGATAAAGTCATTCAGTTCAATGCTGATCGTTCAGTCAATATTGCGGATACTGATCAGCGTGTTTACGGTGCTGAAATGACTGCGGCATATCCAATTCTGGATGATTTTAAAATTGGTGGCACGTTGGCTTACACCCGTGGACAATATAAGGATGCGGCGGGTAATTGGCGTGAGTTAAATGCTTATCAGGTATCTCCAACTAAGGGAACTATTTTTGGTGAGTGGAATAGTGATGATGGTTATGGATTCCGTGTACAGATGCTTGCTGTAAAAGGAACTGATAAAGCCTTTGAAGACGATAAGGTTGCGGTGAACAGTGATAAGGTGGTTCCAAACCGAGCTGCAAAAATAAAGGGTTATGCGATTATGGATACCCTCGTGAATTTCCCGGCTTATAAGGGGCGGGTGGATTTTGGAATTTATAACGTGTGGAATAAAGACTATCGCACCGTTTATAGTCAGCAGTCAGAAATTACCTTTTCACCTGTGTCTAGTATGCGGGCACAAGGGCGAACCTTTGGTTTGAGTTATACTTTTAATTATTAATTGATGTAAGCTAAAAGCTAGTGCTGAGTGTTTGATTGTCACTTATCACTAGTTTTTTTTATTTTAATATAAATCAGTTTTTTAACTGAATATAAGTGTGAATTATCATTAAAAAATTAAAATATAGCACAATAGAATTCATGAGCTATTCAGAGCTTTTTGAAAAAACTAGTTAGGATGAATAGAGTCCTTGTATTTGAACTATTGTTACACAATTAAAAATTGATAAAAATACGATGAGTACATGCTGTAGCACCATAAGATCGGTTCGAAGTTGTTTTGTTTATTCTTACTGTTTAAAACCCATCATTGCCAAAAACTAAATCGAAAAGGAGATATTCATACATCCGCCTAGCGTAACAATCTTATTGTAAATTTTGAATTATTTTTTAATAAATATTTTATAAAACAATGAGAAAATTTTACTTATTATGCATTAAAAAATAAAAATATTTACATTTTTGCTTAAAATTTGAGCGCAATATAGACAGGTCTGTATAGACAAACCCTTAAGTTTTTTAGTATAATCGATCACAATTTAGAATTTAATAATAAGCATGTCTAACAATATTTACGCTGCTTTGGAGCAGCTTGGATTATCAGCACAAAAGCGTGCGATCCACGTACAATTTTCTAATTCGGCGTTGAGCCAACAAGTGTTCCTACAACGTATTGATGGAACACATCAAATCAATGAAGGTGTTCGACTTCAGCTCATCTGTCTTGCAACGTCAGCAAACATTCCTTTAAAAAGCTTTATTGCAACGCAAGCTGCAATTGATATTGTCACAGATAAATCTGAATTAACCCGTATTTCAGGGATTGTGACCCAAGCCGATATTGGCGCATCTGATGGTTCTCTTACCATCTATCGTTTGACTGTAGAAGATCCAACAGCACTTTGGAAACATCGTAGAAACTCTCGAGTATTCATGAATAAGTCGGTTGTGGATGTGATCCAGACCGTGTTCCAAGAATGGACACAACGCAGTCCGTTGTTTGCCTCAAGTCTAAGTTTAGATAAGAGTGGATTGAGCAAAGACTATGATGTGCGTCCATTCATTATGCAGGCATCTGAAAGTGATTTTGACTTCCTGACCCGTTTGATGAGAAGTGAAGGGATTAACTGGCTGATCGATGAAGCCCAGCTTAAAGTATCGAGTTCAACAGAACAAATCCAAGCACAAAAGCTTCGTTTAATCGATGATAATTCGCAATTTAGTGCCTTAGAACGCCGCAATATTCGCTTTCATAGAAGCAGCGCCGTAGAAAAAACTGATTCAATTACCAATTTTATTGGTCAGCGTTCCATTCAACCGACTTCGGTACATATCCAACGTTGGCAAGCCGATGTATTGGATATTGATGAAGGCGCTGGCAGTGTCCAAAGTAAACACAGCCATAGTGAAAATTATGACAATGCCAGTCTAGCTTTAGAACAAGCCTGGCACTTTAGCCCTGCATGGATTCAAGACTTGAATGGCGAAGATGGTGCAACGCCATCGGGCAACAGTCAGATTGAAAAGTTTAATCAAAACCTCAGTAACTACTACGATTCACAAGCCAAACAATTTACAGCAACGTCAACAGTGCGCGATGCACATGTTGGTTATTGGTTTGAACTGAATGAACACCCTGAGATAGATCAACACTCAGGTGCAGACAAAGAATTTTTAATCACGGCTAAAAGCTTTTATAACCAAAATAACTTACCTAAAGATCTCACCGATCAAGTCACCGCTTTAGTCCAACAAAGCAATTGGCAAACAAGTCAAATCACCAGCAACACGAGTGATGAACGTCAAGCCAGTAATTTAACCATTCAACGTCGTAATATCAGCACGGTTCCAGCCTATAACCCATTACAACACCGACCGATTGCATCACCACAACGGGCCAAAGTGGTGGGGCCAAGTGGAGAAGAAATCCATGTCGATGAATGGGGGCGTATTAAAGTTCGCTTCCTGTTTAGCCGTAATGAAGACAATACCCATGATGGCGGTGCGGGTTCCAATGACAATGACACAGATTCAGCTTGGGTCGATGTCCTGACCCCATGGGCAGGTGAAGGCTATGGGGCGCGATTCTTACCGAGAATCGGTGAGATTGTCGTGATTGACTTCTTTGATGGCAACATTGACCGTCCCTTTGTGGTTGGGCGCATCCATGAAGCGCAACGCCATCCAAGCAAGTTTGATGACAAAGGCAAACTGCCTGACACCAAGAAGCTGGCAGGAATAAAAAGTCGAGAGTATCAAGGCAGTGGCTACAATCAACTGAGGTTTGACGATACTACTGGCCAAATCAGCAGCCAGTTACAGAGTAGTCATGGCGCCAGCCAACTCAACTTGGGCAAACTGAGTCATCCTAAAGACAAAGCAGAAAGTGATGATCGTGGTGAAGGCTTTGAGCTGAGAACAGACCAATGGGGAGCAGTTCGGGCAGGGCAAGGCTTACTACTTTCAACCTATAAACAAGACCAAGCCAAAGGTGATCATCTTGATTCAGAGCTTGCCAAGAAACAGTTAGAAGGCAGTCAGACCAACAGTAAAGCTTTAAGTGATATTGCCAAGAATCAAAAGACGGATGAAATAGAATCGATTGAGCAACTCAAAGCTTTTGCAGAAGACATTGAAAAAGATGTTGCTAAGTATAAAAAAGCCATCATGTTACTCAGTTCTGTTGATGGGATTGCCTTAAGTACCCCTGAAGATATCCATCTTTCAGCCACAGGCATCATTAACCATACGGCGGGCGATAGTATTAACCTCAGTACCCAAAAGAATCTTTTGGGACAAGCTTTAGGCAAAGTGAGCCTATTTGCTGCACAAGGTGGCATTAAAGCCATTGCAGCGCAAAGTAAAGTTGAAATTCAAGCGCAGTCAGATGCTTTAGATGTATTTGCTAAACTGGGGATTACCATCTCGTCTACAGAAGATCGGATAGAAATCAGTAGTCCAAAAGAAGTGTTGATTACTGGTGGCTCATCGCAGATTGCCCTAAATGGCTCAGGGATTTTCCCAAAAACAGGCGGTAAGTTTGAGGTCAATGCTGGGCAGCACACATTTAAGCCGGGTGCCAGTGTCAGTAAATCAGCACAACTGCCGCCATCGAATCCGCTCAAAGGCGCACTCGACTTATTAAAAAGCTATGGTGGGCAAGACTTCTTTAAACAAACCGGCTTTAAAGTGATTGACTCATTTGGCAAGCAAGTGTCTGGCAAGCTGGATGGCAATGGTTTTGCCCAAGTGACAGGTATTGCCCCTGGCCCTGCCAAAGTTGAATTTGAGACTGATCCACGGAGTGCATGGGATAAAGCAAGTCATTTTAACCGTGATTATACTTGGTCAGAAGAAGTGGTCGGTGGTGCCACAAGCTTTGCACAAAATGCATTAAATTCAGTGGGACAAAATATGATGTCTCAACTCAAAAACAATTTATTCTCTTTGAATGCTGACTCATTGAAAGATATGGGCAAAAACGCTTTAAAAGACTTAGGCACACAAAGCTTGGGACAATTTAAAGAACAATTTACTCAAAGTGCATTAGGTTCCGTCTCTTCAGCATTGAATTTAAATTTATCTCCGTCACAGATGATGAATGTGGGGCAGATGATTGCCAATCCAAGTCAATCCCTACACAACATTAAAGATCAAGGGATCGATTTCTTTAAAGACCAAGCCTCAGCATTGTTTGCTCAACAGACCAGTGGTTTAGTTTCTAATATAACTGCTGGAATAGGATTTGGGTCGTCACTGGGGCAAGGTTTTGTTGCAGAGTCATTTGGCGCTACTCAAAATGGGCTAGATGCCCCAGTGAAAGTGGTGGATGATTTTATTAAAAAAGATGAATATTTCTCTCGCTTCTTAACTTATAGCATTACCACTCGAAAAGGTGATGCATCTGTACCCACGATCCCGCAAAATATTCCTCAACAAGTCAGTCAGCCTGCACCAATTTTGACTCAACAGACTCCACAAGCGACAGCACCAGTCGAAGTGAGAAAACCGCAGTCGATTTATGATATGGATAAGGATGTGGTACGGATGGATCTGGAAGAGTCCCGTTATGTCACCAAACAAGTGACTGTGCGAAAAACGGCTGCTGAACAACCAGATGTATATAACGCACGAAATAAATAATTGAACATTTTTTGAATTTTAATTGATTGAAATTAAATTAAAAATTAGAACGTATTAAGGTTAAGCTTATGGCATTTATAGACAGTAAAAATCAGACCGCAGGGTCAAATACACAGCAACAACCAGCCGCTAAAGAGACCAAGCCCGCGGTAGAGTTGGCAGTATTTAATTTGGCCAGCCTGACGCATACAGAAGACCATAAGTTTATCGCCCATCAAATCCAAAACTATTTACAGGCTTGTGGAAACACCAGCCTAGAACAAATCAAAGCAAGCGCCAATGTACCAACAGTCGCCAATATCTTTGCATTATCCGGCAGTGTATTAGACCTTATTTTACTTGCCACTGAACCCAAGCAAGCTGAGGCAGGGGTACAACAATCGGCATTGTTAAGCATGAACTTAATCGGTTTATTTTTACAACCGAATACAGAAGCACATGTGCGTATGGCTTTACGTCCAATGCTGGGTTTAATGGCAGAATGTTTATACCCAGCCAATGGCAAAATCAAAGAAGCTGACTTACGTCGGATGCAGCTACACTTAAATGCGCAGATGGCTGGCGATTTAGAAAAATTCCTACAAGAAACACAAGGTAAATTATCAGGTTTATTGTCGAGTGCTACGACACTAGGGACTTCAATTCTCCAAGCCTTTAGCAGCAGTGCTGTAGCTGGATTACCCAGTGTTGCTTCAGCGGGAGCAACAGCTGAAAAACGTGATCCCAGCAAGCAGTTTAGCAACTGGGCACAGCCATTGATTGATTTGTTGGGTACACCTGCACAAGCTGATATGACCGCAAAGATGATCCCGAATATCGCAACACGATTAACAGAAGAAGTGCTTAAGGCGACACCACAACTTGCTACAGTGATTCAACAACAAAGCAATGCAGGAACTCAATATAGCCTTGCTTGGTTGATTCAAGAAACCCTAAAAGCCATCCAAACTCAAGGTAAAAAAGCCACAGCCAGTGTGCCGTTAAACCAAACAGGCGAACATGAGCAGCATATCAATGGTGATATTTTAGAGTTTGTCACCTTACAACCTGATGCCTTAAATGATCCGATTTGCGCAACATTGGCTGACGATCAAAGTTCTAAAACGGATAAAAGTATTAGCTATGCGATTGGTGCGGAGCGGGTTAATCATTCAGACTTTTACTTGCCTAAAGTTGGTTTTGCCTTTAGTCGTCAATATAACTCTCAAATGAATGAGTTTGATCACAGTATGATCGGCGCACGTTGGATGATGCCATTTTCCAATATAATTATCCAAAACTCCCGTGGTTATTTATTTATTGATGGTAAAGGTAGAAAACATCAACTCCCAACTTCGATTGTGTATGCAACGTATCAGGTACCCTTTGAAGGCTTTAGTGTCGCACCACATGACGATGGGGATTTATTGCTGAATTTTGGTTCAGACTGGAATTTCCATTTTCATAGTTTTAATGCTGGAAAACATTATCACCTCGTTCAACAATTTAATGATCAGACTGATGAAAAAGTAGTACTGACCTATTTATTGTTTGAACAATTTGCCTATTTACAGGCGATTGATTTTCAATTGAAGCGTGCTAAACATTTAGTCAAATTTGCTTTTAATGAACAAGCCAAAGTCATTGCCGCATTTGTCGATGATCAAGTGGAAGCATTGGCACGTTATGAATATGATCAACAAGGCAATCTGATCAAAGCCATTGATCAAAATGGACATACACGCAGCTATGAATATAACCATGCCCATCAATTGACCCGTTATACAGATCGTACTGGACGTGGGCAAAATATTCGATATGAATCTACTGCACCCAAGGCCAAAGCGATTGAGGAGTGGGCAGATGATGGCAGTTTTAAAACCCGTTTAGAATGGCATCCACGTTTGCGTCAAGTGGCAGTCTATGACGCTTATGATGTTCCGACCTATTATTATTTTGATTTAGATGGCTTTACCTATCGTACTCGTTTAGCCGATGGTCGTGAAAAGTGGATATCTCGAGATAGTCAAAAACGGATTACGCGTCAAATTGATTTTGCAGGCTTAGAAACTGAACAAGCTTATAATGAACTAGGTCAATTGGTGAAAATTGTACAGCCAAATGGTGGCATTATCCTGTTTGCCTATGATGAAAATGGTAATCTGACTGAAACTAAGGACCCAGAAGGCAATATCTGGAAAAAACAATATGATGCTGATGGCAATGTCAGCAAAGACATTAATCCTTTAGGGCATATCACCCAGTATAAATATAATAATGACAACCAATTGGTTGAAGTAGTTGATGCCAAAGGCGGCTCAAAGAAAATTCAATATAATGATCTTGGGCAGATGGTGTCGTATACCGATTGTTCAGGGAAAAGTAGTGCTTGGGAATATGATGAAGACGGTACACTGACCGCACAAGCTGCTGCGGATGCACAACAGGTCCAGTATCTCTACAGTACTCAAGGTAAAGACCGAGGGCAGTTACAAGCAATCATTTATCCTGATGGATTAAAAGAACAATTTGAACATGATGAAGAAGGGCGTTTACTTAAGCATACTGATAGTAAAGGCTTAATCACCCAATATAAATACAATCAAGTCGGGCTATTAGCGCAACGGGTCGATGCCAATAGACACCAAATCGGCTACCAGTGGGATAAACAAGGTCGAATTCAAAAACTAAGCAATCAAAACCATGCCGAATATCTATTTGACTATAATCGTTTTGGGCAATTGGTGCGTGAACAAGCCTTTGATGGTGAAGAAAAGCATTTTACATATCATGACAATGGATTTTTATTTCAAATCCGCCAACCCAATATTCTGACTCAATTCGGCTATCATATGGATGGTTCGATCGCGTCAAAGACTTATACCCATTTGCAGACTCGGCATAGCCAAGTTGAAGAATTTGAATACAACTTAAATAACCAACTCAGCAAAGCGACCAATACAGAAAGCCAAATTGATTTTTATCGCAATCAACTTGGACAGTTGGTACGTGAGCATCAACACTATAAAGTACCGAATCTAACGCCACTCACAGCAGTATTACGTTATGAGTACGATGAATTGGGGAATTTGACTCAAACCATTCGTCCTGATGGACAAGTACAAGCCAATCTAAGTTATGGATCAGGGCATATTTATGGTATTGCTTTTAACAAACAAGATATGGTGGCATTCCAACGTGATGATTTACATCGTGAAACCACGCGACTGCTGGCCAATGGTTTAGTGCAAACCAAGAATTATAATGATGTGGGCTTACTCAGCTCACAAGTCATTCGCCCAGAACAAGAAACAACGGACAGGGTACAATTTCAAGCAGAACGTCATTATCACTATGATAACAACTATTTGCTGACTCAAGTTGATGATAGTCGTTTAGGTAAGTTAAATTACCAATATGATCCAATCGGGCGTTTAATCAAAAGCCAAAACCCATATAAATCTGAAAGCTTTAGTTTTGATCCTGCGGGGAACTTGATTGATCCGATTGCCACTCAAGCTGCGCAAGTAAAAAATAACTTGATTAGCCAGTATCAAGGCAAACATTATAAATATGATGCACAGGGCAATGTGATTGAAACCACTCAAGCCGGTCAGACCTTAAAACTCACTTGGGATAACTTAAATCGTCTGATACAAAGTGACAACAATGGTCAAATTACTGATTATGGTTATGATGTTTTTGGCAGACGATTATTTAAGAATAACCAAACAGACCACAGCCTAACCTTATTTGGTTGGGATGGTGATGTGATGGTGTGGGAATCAGTGAAATCATCAAAAGCTCAAACTGATTATACCAAACACTATGTCTATGAACCGAATAGTTTTGTACCATTATTACAGACAGGTTATGCTGGCTTTATCAAACTAATTGAAACACCTGACTATCGCCAATTCCAAAACGTACCTTATTCGATTTATAAAGATCCAGTATGGAAAACTGAAACCAGAAAGAACAAAGCTGAATTAGAACGTGTTGCCTTTTACCACTGTGACCAAGTCGGTACTCCACAAACTTTAAGTAATGAGCTAGGGGAATGTGTCTGGGAAATTAAACAGGATACATGGGGCACAGCTTTAGAAATAAATACAAGTGATAATCTGCTTGAGCAAACCAACTTAAGATTTCAAGGGCAATATTACGATAAAGAAACAGGGTTACACTATAACCGTTATCGTTATTATGAACCGTATAGTGCAAGGTATGTGAGTAAAGACCCAATTGGGTTAAAAGGTGGTTTAAACAATTCTACTTATGTAAGTGATCCAAATCAATGGATTGATCCGATGGGGTTAAATGAATCACTCGGAAGTGCGATGAAAGAGGCTTTTGTAGATAGAATACCTGGTTCACAAGTACCAAGTAGATTAAAAAATAAACCGGCTGCAGTTCAAATGACAGATCGAGTTTTAACTGGTATGAATGCAAATGTCACTGCTGCTGCTTTAGTTGGAGTTAGTGCTTCTGCATCATATGATGGAAATGGAAAATATAGTGTGAAAGGTGGGAATACATATGGGATAGCGTTGGAAGCAACAACCACTAGAGAAGTATTAAATGCTGGTAATTTAAAAGATGGGAAATATTATGAAGCGTGTGCAAGTGCAGGCGCAGGATTGGCAGTGAGTGTATGTGGAGGTTACTCAATGAATGGTGGTTTTTATGGAAATATTGCCTTGGGTGTTGGGTTAGGAGCATCTTTAAGTGGAGTTAGCGGAGAAAAAAGATCATATGACCCTTTAGCCCCGAAAACAGTAATCGATCATGAGCAATTAAAAAGAAATCAACAAATGCTTCCACGGGCTCCCTTAAATTTTGGGGGATTAAGATAAATGTCAGATGGATTTATTTTATTTTTATTTTTATCGTCACTGCTTCTGTATGTTATTTTATTTTGTATAGTTCGATTTTATTTGTTTAAATATTTTATTAGTAAAAATATTGCAAAAGATTATTTTGATTTCAACTTGAAAAGTTTTCAACATACTAAGTATCTTTATAAAATAGTTTTTAAAAATTTTGATAATCATAATTTTTATGCAAAAAGACTAAAATTTTTATATTTTATACAGATTTGTTTTTTATTAATTTTTGTTTTTTCATTTTTTTTAATGCTGAGTTGATTTATGAGATTATATGTTATTTTGTTTTTTTTAACTTGGTCTGATATTTTATATGCTAAATGTATTAAAGTTGATGATTTGAATGAAAAGGAAATAATGATAATGAGTTTATACTCTTTGCAGGGAAATCAAAATAAAATTGATGAAGATATTAAAAAAATGAAAGTTGGTTATTATGTGGATTATTATGATGGATATTCATATTTGATTGGAAAAGATAGATTGAAAAATTATGAGCTTGCTGAGTTTTATTTAAATAAATCTGCTAATTATTGTTTTTCACCAGCCCACTATTCACTAGGTTATTTGTATTATTTACAAGGAAATTTAATAAGTGCTAAAAAATGGTTTACTTCGGCGAAGGAACTTGGGGATAATTTAGCTGCACATCAGTTAGGCACTATCTATAAAAATGAAAAAGAAACAGAAAAAATGATGGAAAATTTATTGTTTGCTGACAGTAATGGTTTTACACCCTCTATTACAGAATTAGGAGTAATTTATTATGATGGCACTTTAGTTAAAAAAGATTTAAAAAAAGCATTTAATTACTTTGAGAGATCTGCTTTAAAAAATGATCCATTAGCTCAAAATAATTTAGGATGGATGTATGAGCATGGTGAAGGAACTGCAAGGAATGTAGATAAAGCAGAATATTGGTATAAAATAGCTTCAGAAAATGATTTTAGTTTAGCTACTGAAAATTTAAAGCGCTTAAAAAATATTATTATTCAAAAGGGTATTACTACATTTTAGTAACACTATTATTTATAGTGATAAAACCGTCAAATCACAAACTATGGTTATGATGTTTTTGGTAGACGATTATTTAAGAATAACCAAACAGACCACAGCCTAACCTTATTTGGTTGGGATGGTGACTTAATGATATGGGAGTCATATCAAGCAAACCAAAATCAATTAAAACAGCAAGACTACACCAAACACTATGTCTATGAACCGAATAGCTTTGTACCGTTATTACAGACTGGTTATACAGGCTTTATTCAGCTGATAGAAACACCTGACTATCGCCAATTCCAAAACGTACCCTAAAAGATCCTGTATGGAAAACTGAAACCAGAAAGAACAAAGCTGAATTAGAACGTGTTGCTTTTTATCACTGTGATCAAGTCGGTACACCACAAACTTTAAGTAATGAGCTAGGCGAGTGTGTTTGGGAAATCAAACAGGATACATGGGGCACTGCTTTAGAAATAAATACAACAAACCAAGACAATCCATTGGAACAAAGTAATATTCGTTTTCAGGGGGCATGAGCAAAGATCGAGCAATGCTCGGTCTGAAGCGCAAGGATAAGGAAACAGGGTTACACTATAACCGTTATCGTTATTACGAACCGTATAGTGCAAGATATATGAGTAAAGACCCCATAGATTTATACGCAGGATTGAATCACTACAGTTATGTAATTAATCCAACTTTGTGGGTAGATGCTTTGGGATTGCAAGTAACCTATGGTGGAGAATTTATCGGTTTAAGTCGTCAAGCTTCAGCAAATTTAGAATACGAAGGTTATCGAAATTATGACTGTTGGATGAAGACAGGTGGTATTTGTCGGTTTCAAGGTCCTCCGTTGTTCGATTATGTTTATTGTTCGGGAGGGGTAGACCCCTTTGCTTACGCGGAGATTACTAACCTACATAATGGTAACGTATTTCAAGTAGGTGCATCATCAAGGCCAGATGTAAAAGGTGCTAAAGCGATAGGTAAGAATGCTGTGATGGTGCTTGATGGAAGTAAAAAACTAGGTGCTTCTGATCTTACAAAATTAAAAGGTAAGTTTTCGGCTAGTTGTGGCAGGTTATATTTTTAATAAACCAGTAAAGGATTGTGAAGTAAATAATACAGATGCATTTTTAACTGGTTTAGCAGGAAGTGCAAGTGGTGGTATATGGGGAGTACGTGCAGGTTTAGTATTACCTATTGATACAAGTTCTACATCGGTTAGTGAAAAAGTTAAAGCTTATTTTGCCTCTAAAACGATGAAAGGTTTTGAAATTGGGGTTGGTACTCCAGGTGCTGATTTTAATGTTGGATATGGTGTTGAAGGTCAAGGCCGCTCTCTTACAGAAAAAATTAGGGATTAAATATGAAATTTTGCAGTTTAAGTTTTTTAATATGTTCTATGATCACTTTAATAGGATGCAGTAGTAATAAAATTTATAATGAACCTTCAGATAAATACCCTTTTGATGAAAAAATGAAAACTGTTTTAGGTGAAAATTTGGACGTTATTGATTCATTACGAAGAGCAGAAGTACAAGTTTCATATTTTGATCTAAAGGGTTCTAATAATAGTCAGAAAATATTAGAAATAACAAATTTACTAGAAAAAGATGGATGGATGCTTAAAGGAAAAGGAGTAGGCGTTAATACATATTGTTTAGGTTTGAATAATCGTATCAATGTAGTAATTGTTGGGAATGGGGAACTTTATGATTTTAAAGGTGGAAAATTACCAAAAAATAATGTCGATGGTGTTTTGTATTCTTACAATAAATGGGGTGATGATCATTGTAAATAATTACTGATTATGGTTATGATGTGTTTGGTCGCCGATTATTTTAGAATTACCAATCAGCCTACAGTCTAAACTTGTTTGGTCGGGATGGTGATCTGATTGTATGGGAATCAGTGAAATCATCGAAAGTTCAAACTGATTATACTAAGCTCTATTTTTATGAACCAAATAGCTTTGCACCGCAATAGTTATAAGTGTCGGAACAGGTGGTATTGGATTAATCGTTATAGAGATGCTGCATTGTTGCTGTTTGAATAGGGGGAGGTAAGGTTGGTTAAATTATGGGAAATGGCGTAGATAAAAATATAGAAAGAGTGATTAATTAGAATGTTAGAAAAGTATTTGGAAATAATTTTTGCAGTAGTTGGGTCTCTTGTGTATTGATTTCTAGTTTCAAAAGTTATGTATATGTTAAAAAAAATCTTAGTGCTATATCTAAATTACTTTTCGAAAATCCTAAATATTTTAAAAGTTAGCTTTAACTAATTTTTTTTTGATCGAGACAACAATAGGAATTATTGCGGCAGCTAGATTCAGAGAACTAAAAGTATTAAAAAGAGATACAGTTTTTTCTAAAGGGTTATTACCATTAGCACCTAGCCTCAATGATAAAAACCTTAATCTATTATTACAGAATCATGGAGATTGGTATAAGTCTGTTGTACAAAATATAATTTTTTCGTCTATTTGCTTATCAATATTAACGATATTACTCTTCGTGCCAAAATAATATTGAAAATTAACTTATATCAAAAACCAAGACTTCAACTTTGTCGTAGCCCATTTATAGAGATGATATTGAGCTAGTCGTTATTGGTGCTTACGCTGTTACTGGAGGAATAGCCGGAGATTGGCTAGGTGAAATGGTTGGATCTGGTGCTGATCGAAGTATAGAATGGATGACTAAATAAAATGCTGGAAAATACTTTAAAAATAATACTAACTATCACAACCTTACTTTTGTTTGTTAGCTATCCAATTGCTGTATTTAAAAGCTATAAATATGTTAAAAAAAATCTTCATTCTCTCTCTAATCTATTTTTTGAAGATCCCAAATATTATAAAAAATTAGATTGGGCGAATCACTTACAAATAGAAATGGCTGTAGGAGCTATTGCTGCTTTAAGATTTAGGGAGTTAAAAATACTTAAAAGAAACTCAGTTTTTTCTAAAGGGTTATTACCATTAGCACCTAGCCTCAATGATAAAAACCTTAATTTATTACTCAGAGATCATGGTAAATGGTATAAGTCTGTTACAAGAAATATCACTATTTCATCATTTTGTTTGCTAATTTCAACAATCATTTTTTTATTTTAAAACAAAATTAAAATCTCTCAATTTAAACCCACGACTATACTTTATAAGCTCAAGAAAATTTAAACAGCATGTAGCCTCTAAATTACTTTATAAAGTAACAAATTCTATGAGCCAATCAATGAACCTGAACTTATAATAAAGTTATAAACACTAGGACAACGATAATGCTAAAGAAAACGCTCTTTATATTGTTAAATAGTACAATTTTTTCAGTACATGCAACTCCTGATTTTTTAAGCTATAAAAATTGCAGTCCGCTAAATTTAAGTGATGCAAATTTTAGTCTTTCATCGAAAGATGTCTTTCCTGAATATTCATACATTACTAAAAAATATAACTTTTTGACGTTACCGATTTCAGATCATGATCAACGTTACTGTTTAATTATCAATAATAAGAATAAAGTGATTGTTGATGCTATTCCGACAATATTAAGTGGTATGTGTGCTGGAAAGTGGGATAAGCAAAAGGATCTACCTATTTGGGAGGCTGATGTAGGTGGGGGAAGAGGCGCAGTTGTTTATATGAATTATTCAACAAGCCAAAATTTAAAGAAATTGAAAAAGTCTGAGAAATTAGAAATAGATGAAATAATTAAAAGTATAAATTGTCAATTGCCTGTATATAGCAAAAATGATGTTCAAGAGCTTAATGATTCTGCATTTTATTTATATAAATTAGGTTATTATAATGAATCTTTAAACATTTTAAACCGTGTTATAAAGCTAGATCCAAGTAGAGCAGTAACTTACTTAAATATAGCCGATATTTATGTCGCACAAAAAAATGAACCGCTCGCAAGGAAAAACTACGCTCTATATTATGCAGAGATGAAAAAATTAGGTCTTTTAAACAAAGTGCCAAATAGAATTAAAAAATACCTATAGTTAGGTTTTTTAGGATCGTTATGAAAAAAATTATTAAGTCTATTGTAACCTCATTTCTAGTTTTTTGGCTGGCTGCATGTTCAAATACAGATAAAGCAGAAATTATTCCTGATCGATTTAAGAATTTTATGAATACATATTTTCATGGTTATATTTATGAATATGAGGATATTAATGCTCGTGGTAATCATAATTATGGTGAGCAATATGCACTGTTTAAAATTAAAAAAATTGACTTAGATCAGGGAGAAATGAAAATGATATATAATCAATTGGCTCTAAATGGCTGGCGTGTAATTGAATCTAACGATAAAAATTTTATAAGTTTTTGTTATGGCAATAATTTTAGTTTGGATATTTTATTTCCATTAAAAAAATATGAGGTAACACCTTCTGGAGTTCCAATTAAATTTAATGAGATGGATAATTGGAACATTTTTCTTTATAAAAGTACAACAACAATTGCAGCATGTAGTTAGATTTAAAGAATGAAATTAAACAGAACCTCTACCATTGATTGCGTGCTTTATGATTATTATAAGTAAAAATTTATTTTAAGTTATTGATATTTATTTTTTATATGCAACCCAGCCATTCTCTATAATAAACTTAAAAATTGATTTTAAGACGCTTTGATTTGAATCGTTGTCATAAGTTTGGTTTTTCAATAAAACCTAAAAATCACAGATTTTTTACTCCCTTACTATCATTTAATCAATCCGCATTAAACACAGTCTGTAAATTCCGACTTTATAGTTTGCCCATTGTTTGTTGTACATAAACTCTTCATTTTTATATGAGGTTAAACAAGGATGTACAACAATGAAGAAGATATTTCTAGTTATAGGTTCAATGGGGCTTTTGGTCAGCATGCCTAGTTTTGCAGCAGATTTAAGTATAGGTGACCCTAAAACAGAATCAGGTGAACTTAAACTTTCTGGCGCAATCCGTACCCGATATATGTACAAAGATTATATCGTTGAGGCAAATGAAGGTTCTAAAAACAAGGATTGGCAGCTTGCAGATATTAAAACAGTATTGAGTTATGAAAATCCAAATTGGATTGCCTCATTAGATCTACGCTGTTACCAATACAGCCGTTTATGTGATGGATTATTTCTAAAAGATGCTTGGACTGGATATAAAATTTCAGACCAACAACGCTTTACCGTGGGCTTTCAATCAGTTGATTTTGGATTTGGTCGACTGTGGGGCAACAGCTATTATGAGACCTTGCTAAATACCGTTGGCTTAGAAGATATTCAAAATCTAGGTGCGAAGTATCAGTTTAAAAATGATCAATACAATTTTATTTTAGGTTTTTACCCAACAGATGGTGGTAACTATACAGGGACATCCAAAGACGCAAGTCGCTATAGTGGCAACTTTGTTCAAGCCGATGATTTAAGCCAAGGCACAGATATCGATGAAAAAAATATGTGGGTGACTCGCTTATCTAAAAAATTTGAGTTGGACCCAGCGCAAAAGTTTTCAACTGAGATTGGTGGTTCATTCTGGTACTCAGATCTGGAAAATAATCGCACGCAGCAAGACGGTCATCGAAGTACATGGAGTGTATTTAGTACAACCAATTATCAAGCATGGCAATGGCTTTTCCTTGCAGGTGAACAGAACATTAAAAATGCCGATAATCTACTGCCAAATAGCTCAACCATCGGGGCATTTGATTATCCCTACCAAGTGGCCAATAAAGGTAAATTTATGGCCAATGAAATTAATTACACCTTGGCACAGCCTTTTTATCAGTTAGAAAATATTAAACCTTATCTGTCCTATAGCCGTTTTTTTAAAGATCAGAAGAGCTATCAAGATTCAGATCGTTTAATTGCGGGGGTGTATTTTAATTACAAGGCCGTAGGAATTCAGGGTGAATATATTTGGAGTCGTAATGATCCAATGACAGGCGGGAGTGCCAATGGTCTAGCACAAGGCGACAGTAATCAGTGGAATAAATTATTTTACTTATCACTTGGTTATTACTTCTAAAATTAACATTGAAGATCAACCAGTCTATTTAAAAAGGCTGGTTCTTTCGGTTCTGCCTACGCCAGCTACTCTTAGGAATAGTTGGTACTTAGGAATAAACGGCTTTTAGTATTAGGCGACTCTTAGGACCAATGCCCCGATTAAAATAATACATGACGAGATAATACGTATCGTATTAACTTGCTCTTTGAGAATAAAGATCGAAATTAGCGTAGCAAATAAAATTAAGGTTTCACGCAGTGCGGCAACAATCGCAACTGGTGCAAGTGTCATCGCCCACAATGCGAGTCCATAAGAGAAAAATGAGCCAATCCCACCGATTAAACCGAAATGCCAATTATGACGAAAATAATCACCCATCTGGCGATACTGCATTTTCAAGGCAAATATAAAAAAGATCAGACCTGAGAGCACAAAGCTCCATAAGATATAAGAAATGGGTGATCCTGAGAGACGAATCCCATGACCATCCACCAAGGTATAGCCAGCAATCAAGACCGCATTGAGTAAGGCTAAACCAATCCCTTTTCGTCCCGTTTGAGAGCTTGCTAAGATCATGGATAAAATGCCAATCGAAATGGTAATGATCCCAACCCACGCATTGAATTCCAGTGTTTCATGTAGCAAAAATGTCCCCAAAACTGCCACAATAAGCGGAGCAGTACCGCGCATCAGTGGATAGCTTAGTCCCATGTCAGCGACACGATAGATTTTGGCAACCATGCCAAAATAGAGAATTTGTATTCCCGTTGAGGCTAAAATATAAGGCCAGCTAGCGCGATGTGGTAGCGGGAAAAAGGGCAGTAGTAGCGCTGCTAAAACTGCTGCTGATGCAGTCACCAATACAGTGGTTAAAAATTTATTTGAGCCTGCTTTTACAATAGCATTCCAAGTGGCGTGAAATGCCGCTGCGATTAAAATAAGGCCAAATATTGCCGTACTCATATGCTACCTGCTTTTTCATGATCGGGTTAATGTGCATGATGTTGATGGAAAAAGAAAGCAGGCAGCTTATCGTAATTATAGAAATACTTTTTCTGTATTCGGTTGAGTCAGTTCAACCGCTTGAACCTGTTGTCCACGCGATAGGTTCTGAACATGCTGCAATCGATGGAGCAGTTCATTTTGTATAAACAGGATACAAGTCTGTAATTTAGACGAGCTTTTTAGCCGTGAAGGATAGACTGCCCATACATCGGCATCTTGCCAGTACTCAGGCAAAATATGCTGTAACTGACCACTAATCAGCTCATCAGCAACATCCCAAATTGAACGTAAGATAATGCCATGACCTTCAACTGCCAATTGATGAATAATTTCACCATTATTGGAAATAAAGCGAGGAGTAACATGTACGGACATATCTTCCGAAGCATGTCGTAATTTCCATAACACCGAGGATTGATCACGCTCACTGATGGTTAAGCAATCATGATTGCGCAAATCATCTAAGCTTTTAGGCATACCATTTTTGACTAAATAGCTTGGTGCAGCACAAAAAATTCGGAAGTTTGAAACCATTTTTTTGGCAATCATATTGGGTGCAATTTCATTACCAATCCGAATATCTAGATCAATACTGTGTTGAATTAAATCTTTCGTATTATCAATCGTATCAAACTGAATTTCTAATTTTGGATACATGGTCATTAGCTTCGATAGGATCGGTGCGACGTGTTTGCGTCCAAAACCAAAGCTACTGACAATATCCAGATGTCCAGTAGGGGTACTCAATGGGTTATTGACTAACTCACTGATTTCATCGAACTCATTCAAAATATGAACAACTCTCTCCAAAATCAGTTTGCCATCTTCAGTCAAACTGACATGACGGGTACTGCGATGAAACAATTTACAGTTTAAATTGTTTTCTAAAATATTGATGCGCTTACTAATAAATGCAGGTGAAACACCCAGTTCTTCCGCAGATGCAACAAAACTTTTGCGTTTCGTTACTGTGCAAAAAACCTTTAAATCCGATAGGTTAGGTAGATTGTTCACGATCCGTGTCCATTGGGGTGATAGTTTTATTATTGATCATTTTTGCTGAAAATAGCATGTTTACTTCTAAGGATATTAACCAAAGGTGTAAGGGAGCGTTATGGCAAAAAAGTATAAAGTTGCGACGATTGCAGGCGATGGAATCGGGTTAGAAGTTCTACCAGAAGGGATTAAGGTTGTAAAGGCTGCTGCAGACAAATATGGCATAGCGCTACAGTTCGATGCATTTGAGTGGGCAAGTTGTGATTATTATCTTGAACACGGCAAAATGATGCCAGACAACTGGTTTGAAATTTTACAGCAATACGATGCAATTTTCTTTGGTGCTGTGGGCTGGCCAGAAAAAGTACCAGATCATATTTCTCTTTGGGGGTCTTTGCTACAGTTCCGTCGTCGTTTTGACCAATATGTGAATTTACGTCCAGTACGTTTAATGCCTGGGGTGAAATGCCCACTTGCAGGTAAAAAACCAGGAGATATTGATTTCTACGTGGTCCGTGAAAATAGCGAAGGTGAATACTCTGCGATTGGTGGTAAGGCTTTTGAAGGTACTGAGCGTGAGTTTGTTTTACAAGAAGCTGTGTTTACCCGTCATGGTGTAGATCGCATTTTGAAATATGCTTTTGAGTTTGCCAATCAACGCGATGCTAAAAAAGTTACCGCTGCAACCAAATCAAATGGTATTGCAGTCAGTATGCCGTACTGGGATGAACGTGTTGATGCGATGGCAAAACAGTATCCGCAAATCAAGGCAGACAAACAGCATGTCGATATTTTGGCCGCTCGTTTTGTATTACAGCCTGAACGTTTTGATGTGGTGGTTGCTTCAAACTTATTTGGTGATATTTTGTCGGATTTGGGACCTGCATGTACAGGAACGATTGGTTTAGCCGCTTCTGCAAACTTAAATCCAGAACGTAATTTCCCATCGTTATTTGAACCTGTACATGGTTCTGCACCCGATATTTATGGTCAAAAAATTGCCAATCCAATTGCTGCAATCTGGTCTGGTGCAATGATGTTGGATTTCTTGGCAGATGGCGACGAACAGGTGGTTCAAGCAGGCCAAGAGATTATGCAGGCGATTGAACATGTATTGTTACATGGCCCGAAAACACCAGATGTGGGTGGAACAGCCAAAACGGGCGAAGTTGGAGATGCGATTGCAGCATTTGTAACACATCAAAAAATGAACTTATTCGCGATGGAGTAATCGCCCTTAGGGAATAAACAATCAGGATCCAAGATGGATTGAATGGATATGGATAATCAAAATACAAAACTTTATACAGATAAGACACTTGCAATAACCAGTCTTGCCGTAGTGTTTATTTCGGTGGCTGGTTTGGCAATTTACTCAACTGAATCTATACAGCTTGCTGCTCAATGGATGAAGTGGACAACATCTGTTTTTACCACACCAGTGCTGTTATTTACATTTTTGTCAATTATTTTTACCTTTGCTTTGGCGTTTAGTAAATATGGAAAAATCAAGTTAGGTGAAGGTAAGCCGCAATACACTACCATGTCATGGATTTTCATGTTCATTTTATCGGGTATTGGTTCTTCGACCTTATATTGGGGCTTCTTAGACTGGGCTTATTATTATCAAACACCGGGTTTAAATTTAACCCCTGAATCAGCGGAAGCATTGAAATATAGCGTTGCTTACTCATTCTTTCATTCGGGATTGAGTGCTTGGTCGATCTATGCGCTAGCTTCAATTTCACTGTGTTATAGCTACCATGTCAGAAAGAATAAAGGCTTGAGTTTGGCTTCAATGATTGAAGCGGTCACTGGCTTTAAGGCAACCGGACCTGTTGGGCGTCTTGTCGATCTGATGTTCTTGTTGTGTATGTTCGGTGCTTTAACGATTTCTTTGGTGCTGACTGCGGTGACCTTTACCAATATTTTGTCGCAGTTGACAGGTATTCCCAATACTTTTATGACCAAAGTGGTGATTATTTTTGCAGTATCGATTTTATTCGCCCTAAGTTCTTATGTGGGAATGGATAAGGGCATGCAACGTCTCAGCCATATGGTGTGTTTAGGTGTGGTGTTGTTTGCGATTTATGTGCTGTGCTTTGGGCCGACCCAATTCATTATGAATAACTCGCTGATGAGCTTTGGCTTAATGGCAACCAATTTTGTCGATATGAGTTTATTTACCGACCCAATGGGCGATGGAAAGTTCACCCGTGAATGGACCGTATTTTATTGGTTATGGTGGATTTCTTATGCACCGGGTGTGGCGTTATTTGTAACGCGTGTTTCAAAGGGACGCACCATCAAAGAAGTGATTCTTGCCATGGTCATCGGCGGTAGCGTTGGTTTATGGTTCATCTTTGGGGTGTTTGAAAACTACAGTGTCTATAACTTTATTCACGGTATGGTCAATGTGCCACAAGTTTTAAGCCAACAAGGCGGTGAAGTTGCGATTAGCCAACTGCTTGGTTTATTGCCTGCTGGCAAACTGATGATGTGGATCTTCCTTGGAATTATGGTGATTTTTCTTGCAGCACATATGGATGCTGTGGGTTATGCGGTGTCAGCAACGTGTACCCGCGGTTTACGTGAGGGGCAAGACCCATCACCAAATGCGCGGTTGTTCTGGTGTGTGATGCTAACCCTTGTTCCGATTGCGATGATTTTCTCTAAAGCGCCTTTGGACACCATGAAAACTGCGACCATTGTGACTGCCTTGCCATTCATTGTGATTATTTTGATACAGACCTATGGCTTGGTGAAATGGTTGATTGAGGATTATTCAAAGGTTCCATCCCATCTGATTGAGCAAATGAGTTTTAGCGAGTTGGAATCTTTAGATCAAACAGACTCAAATAAACATATGCACATTGATGTTGCAATTGAACCCACTGCGGATAAAACCAGTCAAAAGGAATTGTCATGACACAACAACCGAGCATGCGCTATAGATTGAGTGAAGAAATGCAAAGTCTGGTGTACTGGAGCACCATTTATTCGCCTGCGGATGATGATATCGATTCTATTCGGGCTGCGTATGATGCGATGTGCTTACATTACACCTTACCGCGTGATGGTACGGTCAATATTGAAGATAAAACTGTGCCGCAGCTCAATCATCCAGTGAATGTTCGGTTGTATTCACCACTGGGTGAAGCACCAGCAACAGGTTGGCCATGTATTTTATATCTTCATGGTGGTGGTTGGATGGTGGGGAATCTTGATTCACATGAGTTTATCACTCGCTATTTATGTCGTGATTTAAATGTTGCTGTGTTGAGTGTGGATTATCGCTTAACACCAGAACATCATTTTCCAGCTGCATATGAAGACTGTGAAACAGTATATCACTGGCTCTATCAACATGGTCTGCAATGGAAGATAAACCCAAATAAAATTGTTTTGATGGGGGACAGTGCGGGCGGTAATTTAGCGGCTGCACTTGCAGTGCAATTACAACATACAGGGGCTCAAGCCTGTGGTCTTGCAATGGTTTATCCATGTTTGAGTAGTCGTTTTGATACGGCATCCTGTCAGCAGCAAGCAGATGCACCGTTACTGTCAGTAACAGATATGCATGATTACTTGAAAGCCTATGCGCCAAATGCAAGCGATTGGCAGGACTTGCGTTTATCGCCACTGTTGGCACAGGATTTTTCCGATATGCCGTCTAGTTTTATCGCTGTCGCTGAGTATGACCCACTCTGTGATGACGGGCGTTTTTTTGCTGACAAGTTAAAACAAGCCAATATTGCAACCGAATTTTATTTCGGTAAAGGATTACTGCATGGCAGTTTACGTTTAGTCCGTGATTGTCCTGTGGTGCAAGATTTATATCAGCAAATGCTGAGTTCGTTAAAGCCAATGTTTAATTGATTTGAACATCAGCCAATTTTAATCAAAAGGTCGTTAGGACAAAAAAGAGTTTAATGGAGTAAAAGACATGAATGCAGTTGAAAAATTACCAGAAGATTTCTGTTCAAACCCGGACGTAGCTTGGACCTTTCCAAAAGTCTTCTATACATCTTCTCAGGTTTTTGAGCGTGAAAAAGAAGCAATTTTTGCAAAAAGCTGGATTTGCGTTGCACACGGCAGTGAGGTGGCGCAAGCCAATGACTATATTACTCGTAAGGTGATTGGTGAAAACATTATCGTGATTCGAGGTAAAGATAGTGTATTACGGGCTTTTTATAATGTCTGTCCACATCGTGGTCATGAATTGTTAAGCGGAAGTGGTAAAGCGAAGAACGTAATTACCTGTCCTTATCATGCATGGACATTCAAGCTAGACGGGAGTTTGGCGTTGGCACGTAACTGTGATCATGTTGAATCATTTGATAAACAAAACTCAACGATGGTACCGGTAAAAGTTGAAGAATACGCAGGTTTTATTTTTATTAACATGGATGAAAATGCCACTTGTGTTGAAGATCAATTGCCTGAATTTGCCCAAAAACTTAATGAAACTTGTGCTGTCATCAAAGATTTAAAACTTGCAGCACGCTTTGTGACAGAGACACCTGCAAATTGGAAAGTGATTGTAGATAACTATATGGAGTGTTATCACTGTGGACCTGCACATCCAGGCTTTGCAGATTCTGTTCAAGTGGATAAATATTGGCATACCACACATCAAAACTGGACTTTGCAGTACGGTTATGCACGCTCTTCGGAAAAATCGTTCAAGCTTGATCCATCTGTGAAAGATCCAACCTTTAGTGGCTTTTGGACATGGCCTTGCACCATGTTTAATGTACCACCAGGCGGTAACTTCATGACTGTGATCTATGAATTTCCTGTAGATGCTGAAACGACATTACAACATTATGATATTTACTTTACCAATGAAGAACTGACTCAAGACCAAAAAGATTTGATTGAATGGTATCGTAATGTCTTCCGCCCAGAAGATTTAAATCTGGTTGAAAGTGTGCAACGTGGTCTAAAGTCACGTGGTTATCGCGGTCAAGGGCGAATAATGACGGATAAGCAACGTTCGGGGATTAGTGAACACGGTATTGCTTATTTCCAAAACCTCGTTGCGCAATATCACAAGTAATCATTTAAAGGAGCCTCTCAAAACATCACTGGGGCGAACAGCTCAATCATGTGATTTTTAGAGAAGCTCTCAAGTTAAAGGTACGGCAAATGAAGCCGTACCTTGCTTTCAAACCATAGGATCATGACATGTCAAGTTTGCAAGGTAGTCCGCTATTTCAACAACGCGGATGGGTAAATGGTCAGTGGATCAATGCACAATCCAAGGCCACTGTACCCGTCACCAACCCAGCAACAGGTGAAGAGATTGGGCTTATTCCCAATATGGGGGCAGCAGAAGCAAGCCGAGCGGTTGATGCTGCATATCAAGCTTTAGCAACCTGGAAAGCATTAACTGCACAAAAACGCGCAGATCTATTATTGGCTTGGTATCAGTTGGTATTGGCACATGCTGACGAACTGGCCCGTATCATGACTATTGAACAAGGCAAGCCTTTGGCTGAAGCTTTAGGTGAAGTGAAATATGCTGCTTCATTTATTCAATGGTTTGCAGAAGAGGGTAAGCGGGTTTATGGTGATGTGATTCCAACCACCAATAATCAACAGCGTTTTATCATTACCAAGGAACCTGTAGGTGTGGTTGCAGCAATCACCCCTTGGAATTTCCCAATTGCCATGATTACCCGTAAGGCTGCGCCAGCTTTAGCTGCCGGTTGTACGATTGTGATTAAACCTGCCAATGAAACGCCTTATTGCGCCTTGGCCATTGCAAAACTTGCAGAAATGGCAGGAATTCCTGCTGGGGTGATCAATGTTGTAACAGGTCAATCACAAGAAATCGGTGCGGTATTTACCAGTCATGAAAAAGTCAAAAAACTAACTTTTACTGGTTCAACGCCTGTTGGTCGTTTATTGATGCAGCAATGTTCAGACACGATTAAAAAACTTGCGCTCGAACTCGGTGGAAATGCGCCATTGATTATTTTTGATGATGCAGATTTAGATAAAGCAGTACAAGGTGCAATTTTTGCCAAATTCCGTAATGCAGGGCAAACCTGTGTTTGTGCCAACCGTATTTATGTACATGACAAGGTTTATCAGGCATTTACTGAGAAATTTGTGCAAGAAGTTGAAAAATTTAAGATTGGCAATGGTCTTGAGGAAAATGTACAGATAGGCCCTTTAATCAATGAAAAAGCCGTCCTTAAAGCACAACAGTTGATCGATGATGCACGTAAAAAAGGTGCACAAGTGGCTTGTGGTGGTAAACAGCATGCACTTGGACAGACCTTTTTTGAACCGACTGTGCTTACAGATGTGGATCAAAGCATGGAAATTGTCAAAGAAGAAATCTTTGGGCCAGTTGCACCACTGATTCGATTTAGTGATGAAGCAGATGTGGTTGCTCAGGCCAATGACACCATTTTTGGTTTGGCCGCCTATGTGTATAGCGAAAGCATTTCACGGATCTGGCGTGTCGCAGAACAACTTGAATATGGCATGGTGGGGATGAACTCAACTGCAATTTCAAATGAAGTGGTTCCCTTTGGTGGCGTGAAGCAATCAGGGGTAGGCCGTGAAGGTTCTAAGTATGGCTTAGAAGAATTCATGACCATTAAATATATGTGTTTAGGGCTATAGGATAAAGGCGTGTTGGACATTCATTGATGATCATTCAACACGCTGCCCCCCAATGAGAAAGCGCTTGAATAAGTACTTAACAAAGCAATATGTGGTAAAGAGGATTTAGACATGGCAAGTCATTATGAAATGTTTGCATCAGTGGTCACAGGGGTAGAGCAACTTACACCATTGATCAAACGGTTTACATTTAAACGTCAGGATGGACAAAATTTTCCTCAGTTTAATGGGGGCAGTCATATCATTGTTAAAATGAATGATCAGCTTTCCAATGCCTATTCACTGATGAGCTGTGCTCAGGATCTTAGCACTTACCAAGTATGCGTACGTAAAGATGTAGAAGGTAAAGGTGGTTCGGTCTATATGCATGAGCAATGCAATGAAGGTTGTGAAATTCTGATTTCAGAACCTAAAAATTTATTTCCACTGGCTGAAAATGGCGCAAAACATATTTTAATTGCGGGTGGGATTGGGATTACGCCTTTTGTGCCGCAAATGGATGAATTGGCAGCACGTGGGGCAGATTACGAATTGCATTATGCTTATCGTTCGCTGGAGCATGCTGCGCTGTTGCAAGAGCTCAAACAAAAACATGCTGAACATATTTTTAGTTATGTCGATTCAGATGGGAAATGCCTTGACCTCGATCAATTAATTTCTGCACAGCCAAAGGGCACACATGTTTATGTCTGTGGGCCAAAGCCAATGATTGATGCTGTGATTGATCGTTGTAATTTTCATCGTTATCGAGATGAATATATTCATTGGGAACAATTTGCTTCAACCGTACCTGAAGATGGTGAAGCATTTACTGTGGTTTTGGCGAAATCCAATCAGCAAGTCGAAGTTCAATGCAACCAGACTATTTTACAGGCAATTGAAGCATTGAATATTGATGTTGAGTGTTTATGTCGTGAAGGGGTGTGTGGTACCTGTGAAACTGCAATTCTAGAGGGTGAAGCAGAGCACTTTGATCAGTATTTGAGTGATGATGAAAAGGCATCACAGCAATCGATGATGATCTGTGTATCTCGTGCTAAAGGCAAAAGATTGGTATTAGATTTATAAATAATCATTGGTGTAAACCGAGGTGATTTATGTTGATATATTGCAGCTTTACTTTAACCTGAATTGACGGTTTCTAAATTAACGCCGAATGAGTTTCATTCGGCGTTAATGGCTGGTTAAGAGTATGATTTAACATCTACATTTGAGCATCAGCACAAAAAAACAAATACTGTTGAACGCAAAGCATAGCCACTAAAAAGCCCAAACAAATTTTAATACACTCATATGGCCTTCAGGGCGATTTTCAACATGAGTTTCTTTTAAATACTTTGCTTCAATTGACCAGTTTTTATCTTGATATTGTATGGCAGGACCAATTGCCAAAACTTGTCCTCGCATCGCAATATTTTCACCCTGTTGCTTATCTGACTTGGTTTGCTTAAAAGCATAGCCTTCAACAGCCACTTTAACCTGATCAGTAAGTTTATATCCAAGACTATAATCACCAGCAAAATATTCCCCAGATTTGTATTGGGTATCATCATTTTCAGTATTAAAGCTATAAGAAATTTTAGTTGAAATATCTAAACCATTTTTTGGCGCATAGCTGTAAGCAAAAATCGGTCGAACAGTATTGTAGTTTTTGCCAATATTGGCGACCAAAGGCTGTTGTGCTGTGGCCTTATCATATTGACCTGTGGCGAGTACTGTTTCTACCGCAGCAATCCAGTGGTGATCTCCTTGATGCCAACCTAACATTGACCCCAACATTAAATCACCTAAGGCAGTGTTATGGTCTGACATCCCCGCTGCAGATAATCTGAGATCAACCATAGGCTGTATGGCATAGAAACCCAGTTGACCACCGAGATAGTTTTGTTCTGTCATCCAAACCAAACGGGGGATAAAGGCATTTACATCTAAATGAAAATTCGCTGGGCCATTATCAAAACTTCCGGCATGGTAATTTTGATAATAGCTTAATAGATACACGCCAGCAGGTGGTAGTGCGCCCGCCATCATACCTTCGGCACCGAGGGCAAATGAGTCAGCCCCATTTTCTGTGGCACAGGCAATGCTACTGGTTAAACCGAGCATTAGTGGAATTGAAAGTTTGAACATCAATTGTTTCATAGAAAATCCTTTTCAATGATATTTATATTGCAGCTAGCTGTAGTTAAACGGATTAAGCATCACTACATTGTTGACTAAGCGGCTACTCGACGACGATCAACCTCTGTAGAGGGGACTTGATCAGCGTCTTCGACCAATTGGAAATTAAATTTGATGTGTTTAAAGGCTTTATTTAAATTGTATTGTTTAATTTTTACGAGATCCGTTACATCCAGCGCAGTAGCAATCAGTCCCTCACGAGTAGCAAAGGCAAAGTCATCCCAAAGGTATTTGTCTCCTTCAATATTAAATTGAGTGGTCAGTTTGCGATAACCCGGCGCAGAGACAAAGTAGTGAACATGCGAAGGGCGGTTACCATGTCGACCCAACAAATTGAGTAAAGCTTGTGTTGTACCTTCAGGTGGACAGCCATAACCGACAGGCATGGTGGTTTGAGCAATATATTGACCTTGTGTATTGGTGAAAATACTGCGGCGTAAATTAAATGCAGACTGAGATTTATCAAAGAATGAATAGTTGCCTAAACTGTTGGCGTGCCAGATTTCTACTTTTGCATTGGGAATAATCTGTCCAGCAGTGTCTGTGACAATGCCTTCAATGATTAAGGCATCGACATGCCCAGATTCAGAGCCATCATCCATACGAGCAAAGCCAACGGACTCAGGCGCACCTGCAACATAAAGCGGTCCTTCAATTGTTCGTGGTGTTCCACCTATAATACCGGCTTTAGCATCTGCTTCATCTGCACGTAAATCTAAGTAATGTTCTAGCCCTAGACCTGCTGCCAAAAGTCCCAGTTCATTGGCTTGACCTGCATCTGTCAAATATTCTAAGCCTTTCCAAAGCTCGGTTTGAGACATATCTAAGTCTTCAATGGCTTGGAATAAATCACCAAGTAAACGAACAACGATTTGCTGAACACGCAGATTGACTTCACCTGTTGCTGTCGCGACATTCATTTGCTGAACGAGGCTATCGATTTGTTGTCTATTCATCATCATCTTCCTTTGATTGATATGAGTATTTGGCATGAGTATCTTGAGAGTGATCTGGAATCGGTGCAGATCACTCAAACTGGTGTTGCTATATTGGATAATTTAAGGGTTCAACCACTCAACTTTAGATGTGTCTAAAAAGTGCCGAACGTGATTGCCCATTTGCACCATCTGCAGCACTTAAAAAGCGTTCAGTATGGATGTCTTTTTCAAATAAACGGCTTTGCATCAAGGTGGAGATGGCGGCATCAATCATCGGTGGTGGGCCACATAAATATGCTTTGTGCCCACTGCATTTATTTTCAAAATAATTGGCAACCGCTTCATGTACATAACCTGTAAACCCTGTCCATTGGTCTTCTGGCTTAGGCGCATTTAAGGCAGGGATGTATCTGAAATTTGGATATTCTTTGACAAGCTGTTCGAATTTTTCACGGTTATATAATTCAGCAACATCTCGTGCACCTTGGAACAAATAAATGATACGGGTGTCAGCTTGTTCTAAAAGATCCATAATCATCGATTGAGGGCTTGAAAGTCCTGAACCACCGGCAATGAAAATGACATTTTGCTGATCAGACTTACGCACAAAAAATTGTCCATAAGGTCCTGAAAGCATCATTTCATCACCAATACCCAATTTCTCATGCACATAGCGTGTTGCGGCCCCACCTTGTACTTTACGAATATGTAATTCGATCAGATTTGCTTCACTCGGTGTATTGGCGATTGAAAATGCCCGAGTTCCTTCAATATTGGGGAGTTGGATATTGATGTATTGACCTGCTTGAAATTCCATTGGGCGATCAAGTTGAAGTCGAACACCTTTAATCGTTGGTGATAAATCCGTTATTTCAATGACCTTGGCTTGGTAGTCTTGGACTAAATAGCCTAAGAAATCCTCGTCTTCATCCACATCAGCTTCGATGACCATGTCAGATTCTGGCTTGCAACAACAAGCCAACACTTTATTTTCTTCACGTTCAATGTCCATAAGCGCAAAAGGCGAGGCTTCACCTACATCATAAAAGCCGTCTGTGACTTGAACTTTACATGTACCGCAAGTGCCATGTCCGCAAGCAAAGGGCAACCAAATACCTTGACGCAATGCTGCATCTAAAATGGTTTGATCTTCTTCAACTTGAATGATGGTTCCTGCTGGTTCAATCGTGACTTGATAGCTCATCTGTGTTCTCCTTAAACATGTGTGCCTTGGTAACCTGCTAAATCAGGCGTTACAAAGCGCAGGAGAGATTTATGATCAAAACCCAAATCTTCTAGGGACTTAGAAAAATCAGCCTGTAAAAGATTGCGGTTTAAACGGAATTCAACTTTAGACCAATCAATATGTTTAAAATCGGGATGTTGCTCAAAACCCGCCTGAATTTGCCCATCAATCAAGGCTTGTAAGCTTTGTTTTGGTGAAACCACAAAAGCATGTGCCGAACAAAATAAGGTGTGATGATCCCAACCAATAAACAACAACATGTTTTCGCCGTAATTTTGTTGTAGATCTAGTGGTTCAAATTGATATTTTTCAACAATCGCTTGTACAGTCATGGTGTATTTCCTTAAACTTTTGAATAAATCCTTGAGCGGATGCTGTCGAGTTAGACAACATCCATTGTTTATTTTTTAATTTTTGGATGAGGGTTTAAGCTGCATTGCCTTTCCACTTTTTCCAGCGCTGTTGGTCAGGAGAACCTTCAATATCGAGATTGTCTGCACCGATATTAAAGTTGTAATAATCCCTTAAAATACTTTCTAAATCTGGACCGCCACAGTTGCCCTGCAAAATTTGATGTACAGGCAGCCACGCTTGAATGTATTTCTCAGGTTCGCGTTCAAAAATGTCATGACAACCATCAGAGCAAGTGTGGTAACGCTCATCTTTGTAAATTGAATCGCGATAGCTAAATAGCGTTGGGTCACCATCCATTTCAGTAAAGGTCATTGGAATTTGGCACACTTGGCACAATTGAGGTAAACCCGCGCTATAGAAGCGTTTTCCTTCAGCTTCCATTTTTCGAGCAAGTTCCCAACGTGGACGATAGTATTTATCAAACGTGTCGGGGTATTTTTCTGAGAGCCAATCCATTTCCTCATCTGTTGGGATCCACGTATGGAAGCCTGCTGCATGACCGAAGTTATAGAAAATCCACCATGCTTGATGCGAAACATGTTCTTTCTCTTTGCTAATCACTTCACTATATTTCGGCATACGTATCCCGTAGCGACTTAAGTCTTTAAACAAAGCGCCACCCGCTTCTTCAAAATAAGTTTCCCAAGCTTCTTTCCATGACATGACTTTATTTGGCAGCATGTAATCCATCATCATACCGACAATGGACAGCAGGCGAGTTCCTCGCCAGAACCATTTATCAATCCATTCTTGTACGATTGGCACATTATCTTCGTGCTGTTCCAGTAAGAATTTTACGATTTCCAGTCCTAACGTCATGTGGCGTGCTTCGTCTGATTGTGCACTAAAGCCAAATGTTACGGTCGCCATATCACCGTTGTAAGCTGCTCCCGACATGAATGGAACGAACAATAAGTTAGTGAGGACATATTCAAAGGCAAAGCTGATTGCCAATAAAAACTCAAAAGGTCCCGCTGAACGTGCATCTTCAAAGAATGATTTAGGTACAGACAAGTACCAGACACGGTCATGCATATGCGCCCAGTCTTGGAAGCCATCAAAGAACTTGTTGTAATGGCTCATGGCATGAATCTGGGTTTGTACATGACGTAATTCATCAATCGATTGCATTTGCGAGGCGATACGTGCACCGATGCCACTGAACTGACGCCCAACATGGGCATAGCCTTGGTACGCTTGATACTCAAGCGGGGTTACCGCGGTTAAAAAAAGTTTAATCGCGTTGACATAACGTTCATTTGAAACATTCATTTGTCCATTGTTTTGTGCAAAAGCATCAAAAATGGCATATAGCTTCTTTTCTTTTTCTGCTTGGTATTTCCAATAGTTATCCATGGTTAAACGGAAAGGATCTTCCCATTTCGACCAGTCGGTAATTTTGATGCCTTCAAACTCTTCATACGGAAAGGCATCTTTACGATCTGCATAGGAAAAGTCCCAATCTAGATCACGGGTGAGTATCCGATATCGTTCTTTGGCATTGAGTTTTTTATTGTTTACTTTGGCTTGGCTATTCATTTTGATCATCCTTTAACTTACATGCAGCTGCCTGCTATTTATGCTTTAAATCTAGGGGAAGTGCAGCTTAGTTCCACTTCAAGGTAAAGCTGTCATCATCTTCATCAACATTGCCACCCAAGGTAATCATGTTGAGTTGTAGTTCTTGGATATCCCAGTTTTGCCCAAGTTTTTCTGATACTGTTTCTGCACGTACCACCAGTTCGCCAGTGCTTTCTACCCGAATCATGGCGGGAAGATATTGAATTGTTGCTTCAGGATTGTCCTGTTCAATCGCTTCAATGATGTAGCGTGAGGTGTCATTGTCTTGCAATGCTAAATAAACTTTAGAGGTCATGATGGCAAATCCTTATGCTGCTAAATCGAGTAAAATGTTGCCGGCTTTTTTGCTACGTTCAGAGATCTTATTTAGACCGGAATCAATCCCAGAATCTGTGAGTGCGGTTTGTGCCCAAGCACTAAAGGCTTGTTTAACTTGGGGTAGTAATTCCGTCATCCATGATTGAATCAGGGTTTTATTGTCTTCAGATTCTAAAATCGCAGTTTTTAAAACACTGTCTGACCACTTCGCTAAATCAGTTAAACAGTCCTTCATAAATTCAGTAAGAATGGCAATATCACGCCCACCATTTTCAACCAGCCATTCATCCAGCTGTCCAAAAACCAGCTCTTGTAACATGCTGTCAATCAACAGATTTTGCAGAATATAAAGTTTGAACCAGTCTTGTTCGGTTAGACTTTGTTCACAAAGTTTACGTAAGGGTTGCCAAGTTTCATTATTTAGCCAAGCGTGTTTGGCTTGCAGTAAGGATTCACCTGTATTGCCATCGAGGATTAAGCCAATACGTGAAATATATTGCGCCATACCGAGGCGATCCATTGCTGCAAAAATACATGCCTGGGTGATGACTGTGCCATAACCATAGGCACTGCCTGACATCATATGTAAGTTGGCCGTTTGTTCGACATAGCGAAAAGGTAGTAAACACTGGATGATTTTTTGTTTTACTTCATCACTGAGATTATTGACCAACTGACGTTTTTCAAAAAAAGTATAATGACTTTCAGCTGTATCTTGCAGACGTGCACGATGTTGTACATAAGCGCCGTAATAAAACTGGCGAGGGTCTTTAAATGCATACCAATCTTGCATCTGCAAAGCCGTATGGGTTTTATCATTTAAAGTTTTGTCTGGCTTCCATAATGGGCGATAGTGAAAGTTTGTTGAAGCTTGAATATCAAAGCTGACTTCTTGATAGCGTGTTGCGGGCTTGGCTCCAAATCGGCGTTCGATATACGCATAAGTCTGACGAATCGGTTCCAAATTGGATGTTTTAATTTCTAAAGTCATTAGCTTCTCCTTGTAGAATTAAGCCTGATCTTCTTGATCAGAATGTTGGCGAACATGATTTAAAACAGTCGGTTCAATGCCATAACGCCATTTATCTTCCTGCGCATCGTTCCAAGCTTGTTGTTCTGCGGTCATTTCAATGACGTGATTAATTTCACAAAAATGCTGGAAAGCCTGTTGGGGGAGAATTAGTTCCACAAAAAGCGTCGGGTCTTGAATGGCAAAATCGAACTCTACAAATTTGGCATTCCGCTCACCTGTAATACGGATATATTTAACCAATGCGGTAGGTTGTTTAGCGTCAATCATGTGCTTATCCTTTTATCAACATCAAAAAGATTTCGATGTAGAGCTTCATGCTCATGTGCTAGGTTTGCTCTAGATATTTCAAAAGTCGTGCCAATATTAAAATTTAATTAAAATTCAAATGCTTAATATTTATTGATGATAATTTTATGAACAATGGCAGCATTATTTTCATCAAATAATGAACATAAAGAGATGCTGATTTCATCAAAAGATGAAACAGTGATTTTGATAGGTAAGGTCGAGTTAATGCTTATAAAAAACCAATAAAGACTTGATATCGATTAAAATTAAAACAATATACCTTAAAGGTATGAAAATATAAGAATAGGTAGTGAAGCTTTTGGATCAAAATTAGGTAATATCAAGATCGTATTTACAACGAAATATAGCCAAGGATGGATATAGCATGCCCCCAGCCAAAGATGTGAAGGTATATAAAAAAATACTGGAACAGAACAAAGATATTCAAGATTTACTCGATAAAATCGTTTTTGATGCTCAACACGGACAAATCTGGTTTGATGAAAATCGGATGTTGTTGATGCATACCAGTATTCTGGGCTTTTTAAGAAAAGATCTTTATCAGATGTTGGGGCTTGAACGCACCAAACGCTTTTTTATTCGTTGTGGTTATCAAGCTGGCATGCGCGATGCAGAAGTAACCTCAAAACTACGACCAAATTTAAATGAAGCAGAAGCTTTTATGGCTGGACCGCAAATGCATGGCATCCGTGGCATGGTGCAGGTTGAAGTCAATGAACTGCATTTGAGCCATGATTTAAAACAATTTTATGCTGATTTTAATTGGCTTAATTCATTTGAAGCAGAAGTGCATTTAAGTGAATTTGGTGCTTCGGATCAACCTGCTTGCTGGATGTTATTGGGCTATGCCTGTGGCTATAGCAGCTTTGTCATGGGGCAGACCATTATCTATCAGGAAACACATTGCGTTGCTCAAGGTGATGAACATTGTCGAATCATTGGAAAGCCGTTGAGTGAATGGGAAAATGCCGATGAGTTGATTCGCTTTATGTCACCCGATGCTGTCTCGGACGAAATCATTGCCTTACAGGCGGAACTCAATCAATTAAAGAAAAATATTTATACCGATGCTGAAAGTGATTACACCATGTTTAATGCGGTAGGCGAGTCGGTTGCCTATCGCAAAGTCTGTGATCTACTTAAAAAAGCAGCAGGGAGTAAAGTCGCAGTTTTATTACAGGGTGAAACAGGCGTTGGCAAAGAAGCATTTGCACGTGGTATTCATAATGGCAGTCAGCGCCAAGCGCAGCCATTTGTGGCAGTGAATTGTGCTTGTATTCCTCCAGATTTGATTGAGTCAGAACTGTTTGGGGTGGAAAAAGGCGCATTTACTGGTGCGGTGCAATCCCGAATGGGAAAATTTGAACGTGCCGATGGCGGAACAATTTTTCTAGATGAAGTGGTCGAGCTTTCACCACGTGCGCAAGCTGCGTTATTACGTATGCTGCAAGAAGGTGAATTTGAACGGGTAGGAGATAGTCGCACCCGCCAAGTCGATGTCAGACTGGTTGCTGCGACCAACGAGGATTTAGAGCAAGCCGTTAAAGATGGTAAATTCCGTGCAGATTTATATTATCGCTTAAATATTTTTCCTGTGATTATTCCGCCTTTACGTCAGCGAAGAGAAGATATTCCCTTGCTGATTAATCATTTTTTAGCACGCTTTGAAAATATGTATAGCAAAACCCTAAAAGGGCTCAGTGATAAAGCGAAAAATTTTATGATGAAATATGATTGGCCTGGCAATATTCGTGAGCTGGAAAACTTGTTGGAAAGAGCCACATTACTGACCGATCATCAACAGGAAATTAAATTGGAAAGTTTGTTTCCACAACATAAAGATTTAGATGCAGTAGGTGAAACTGCACAATCGGCGATCAATGTAGAGGATTTATTTAGCGAGAATTTCTCTTTAGATCAACTTGAACAAAATATTATTCGTAGTGCAATGGATAAAAGCCAGCAGAATGTATCAGAAGCTGCACGTATGCTTGGAATTAGTCGGGCAACATTGGATTACCGTTTAAAGAAAATTACGCTAGGCTAAAATCGAATTTGCTCCCAATAACTATAGACCAATAGCCATAGAAATGTGCTTAGATTGCTTTTTGATCAGCATTTGGCCACTATGTGATCTGTCTATAGTTGTCAATTTAAAATAGATTAGCTGAATGTTTGTTTAAATGAAGTCGATTTTATACTTGGATGTTGATCTCATATTTTATTTAAATCGTCGGGCTTAAATAAAATACTAAAACAACTTCCCCCTAAAGCTTGTGACTTGGAATATTCAATGCGACCTTCATGCGCGATCATAATTGCATTGACAACAGATAGACCTAAACCACTACCACCATTCTTTTTGCCTCTGGATTCTTCAAGTCGATAAAATGCATCAAAAATAAAGGGAATATGCTGATCTGCGATACCGGGTCCTTGATCTTCAATGGTTAAAACCAATCCTTCTGATTTTTTTTGGGTGCTAATCCGTAAAATCCCTGCCTGTGCATAACGAATTTCATTTTCAAATAATGCAATTAAGATCTGTTCAAGCCGTTGTCGGTCAAAAAAGCAGGCTTGATCCGATAAATTGGTTTCAATGATTAATTTTGCTTGATCAAAACGGTCTTGAAGTAAGTTTACAGATTGTGTAATGACGTCAGATAGACAAACTGATTCTAGGTTAAGTCGAAGTTGTTGATTATCCGCCAGACTTAGGGTTCTTAGATCTTCGATTAAAAATGACAACTGCTCAACTTGATTGAGCAAATTTTTTAATAAGGCCTTATCGGGGGTAAATATATCGTCAAGCACGCCTTGTAAGCGACCTTGTAAGATAGTCACAGGAGTTCTTAATTCATGTGCAATTGCGGCATTCCAAATAGATGCATTGTTGACTGAGATTTCCAGTTTTTCCGCCATACGATTAAAATCATTGATCATCTTTGTGATTTCAGCGACAGAAGAGGGATTGTCCAATTGCGCTCTTACAGAAAGATTACCCAAACTAATTTCTCTTGCTGCAATGGCTAAAGAATTTAGCGGGGCGATAAAGCGTTGCGCTAATTTTAATCCTAAATAAACAGAGGTTAATGAACCGCATAAAGTCACCAGTAAAATCCAGATCAGATCAATCAAATTAAATGACCAATCTTCAGAATTTAACTGTTCTAGCGAGACCAATTTAAACTCGATGGCAACAAAATAAGTCAAATAGCCAAAAATCAAGGAAAAACATGTGGTCAATAAGCTCACTTTGGCCATGGTGATAATCAGCTGGCGGCTAATTCCAATGTTATGTTTCATCATTTTGCCTTAAACGATAGCCAACACCACGGACATTGATCAATAAGTCGGTTTGATGATGATCTTCCAGTTTTTTACGTAATTTACTGATATGACTGTCTACAGTACGCTCTAAGGCATCACCATCAGGCAAGCAATGGTTCATTAATTCTGATCGGGTAAAAACTTTGTAGGGTGCTTGCGACATCAACGCAAGGATTTTAAATTCCGTTAAGGTAAGGTTTAACAGTGCTTTCGAATGTTCTTTGATAATGTATACACAAAGTGTTTCTGTATTAATTTCAATTGATTTAAAGCTAATGATTTGGGCTTTCGTCTGAGATGACATCGCACTTCTTCTCAATACTGCTTCAACTCTGGCAATAATTTCATTTGGATTGAATGGTTTTACCACAAAGTCATCTGCACCGATTCTAAGTGCTGTGACTTTATCCACTTCTTGATCTAATGCGGTCAGCATAATCACAGGGGTTTGTTTGGATTGACGAATATGATTTAAAACTTCCCAACCATTTAAGATTGGCAATTTCACGTCAAGAATCACCAGATCAATCTGCTGCTGCGCATGTATTTCGATGGCTTGCTGTCCATTAAGTGCTCTAAGCACATTAAAGCCGTTTTTTTTCAGATAATGCTCCACAATATCACCGATATCATAATCATCTTCAACGACTAAAATTTGTTTACTGGCTGGATCAGACGCAAAAGAAATATTGCCCATTGCTGGATACTTTAAAATGGATACATAACCATCATAATTTATTTTCAGTGGCTATATCCACACAATCTCCACACTTTAGTGACGCTAAGTACACAAATATTGCCAATAATCGTCATATCTAGAACTCTGGGTGCAGATGATGCCTAAGCCTTATTTTTTTATTATTTTATTGTTTGTTTTAAGTGGGAGTGCGTTAACTGGATGTAATCGCTCAGGAAATACTGAAGCAGAACAAGCACAGCAGGTAGCGCCAGCCAAAGTCAGTATTTATACCGTTCAACAGCAAAATATTCATTTGATTGAAAATTTACCTGCACGTGTACAAGCCTTTCGAATTTCAGAAATTCGCCCACAAGTTGGTGGGATTATTGAAAAGGTGCTGTTTACCCAAGGCAGTGAAGTTAAGGCTGGACAACCCTTATTTAAAATCAATTCGGAAATGCTTCAAGCAGATGTCAATAGTAATCTGGCTTTATTGGCAAAAGCACAGGCCGAAGTGGTGCGTCTAAAAACGCAACAAGAGCGATATCGACAACTGCTTCCTTCCAACGCAATTAGTAAACAGGAATTTAATAATACGGAAGCTGCTTATCAACAGGCTTTGGCCGAAGTTGCTCAAACCAAGGCGGCATTGGCACGACAAAATTTAAACTTACGCTATGCGACTGTACGCGCCCCGATTTCAGGTCAAATTGGTAAGTTGCTGGTAACCGAAGGTGCATTGGTCAGCACCAGCGATACCAATCCAATGGCTTTGGTGCATCAGTTAGATAAAGTCTATGTTGATGTTAAACAATCAATTTCTGAATATGAGCAATTACAAGATCGTTTGAATGATGGTTCGTTGTTACAACGTGGTGGTGCTGATGTCAGCATATCCAATAGTCAGGGTAAATTGTATCCAGTGACTGGAAAGATTTTATTCTCAGATACCAGCGTAGATCCTAATACGGGTGACGTGACCATCCGTGTTGAAGTAAATAACCCCCAACGGAAATTATTGCCAGGGATGTATGTCAGAGTTGGTTTAAACAGAGCATCACAACCCAATGCCTTACTTGTACCTGAGCAAGCTGTGCAAAGAGATATTTCAGGTCAAGCACAACTGATGATTGTAAAAGCAAATCAGACTGCTGAAACACGTCCAGTGAGTTTAGGGCAGTTATATAAAGGTTTCTATGTGGTGAATAGTGGAATTAAAGCTGGTGAAAAAGTCATCGTTGAGGGGCATGATCGAATTCAACAGCCAGAACAGCCTTTAAAAATAACCCAGTGGAAGTCGCAATACACAACCGATGTTGGGACTTTACAAACGCAAAATAAGGGCAGTGATCAAAGCACGGCAGGTCAGTCTTCTCCGAATACAGGAGAAAAATTATGATATCGCAGTTCTTTATTAAACGGCCAATCTTTGCTTGGGTGATTGCACTCTTTATTATTCTGTTTGGTGTCTTAAG
>Ga0207655_1000652_pt1 | contig 41403 bp, 41 predicted proteins | sample KBSM44metaG_FD_184398 | JGI IMG/M metagenome (GOLD analysis project Ga0207655, IMG submission 184398) | Miscanthus rhizosphere microbial communities from Kellogg Biological Station, Michigan, USA - KBS M4-4 metaG (SPAdes) (version 2) | ecosystem: Host-associated > Plants > Roots > Rhizosphere >...
TACGAGGCGGTGTTGAAGTGCTCACCGACTTTCTTGCCCAGCAGCGCGATGGCCTTGGGGTTCATCGCCTGCGCGACCTTGCCCATTTTCTCGACCATGAAGCGGTTCATCTTGATGTCGTTTTCCTGCCAGTCGAACGTCATCCGCAACAACGGCAGGCCGTAGGCATCGCGGTACACCGGGTCCAGGTCCAGGTAGTTGCCCCGGTAGGATTGATGGGCACCGTGGGCGTCCATCGACACCTGGTGGGTGTAGTAATCGGCGGTAGCGCGCTTCCAGGCACTGCCCCAGGCCGGGGTGCCAGGTGGGTTGGAGGTGCCGGCAATCGGCCGACTGCCCGCCTGGTTGACCCACATCGGCGAGCCGCCTACGAAGCCATGCGGCCCGTGGTCGAAGTTGTCGGCGTTGAAGTCGTCGATGGCCACGCCATTACCACCCGCACCGATGAAGTTGTTGGTGTGGGTGTCCTTGTCGAAGAACGCCTTGATGGTCGCCATGTTCTGGTAGGCGAAATTTCTGCCCACCACGCCTTCATTGGTGATCGGGTCGTAAGGTTTGCCGATACCCGACAGCAGCATCAACCGCACGTTGTTGAACTGGAAAGACCCGAGGATCACCAGGTCGGCCGGCTGCTCGCACTCACGACCCTGGCCGTCGATGTAGGTCACGCCGGTGGCCTTGCTCTTGGTGCTGTCGAGGTTGACCTTGAGCACGTGGGAATTGGGCCGCAGCTCGAAGTTCGGCACCTGGCGCAGGGCTGGCAGGATGTTCACGTTCGGCGAAGCCTTGGAGTACATGTAGCAGACGTAGCCGCTGCAAAAACCGCAGAAGTTGCATGGGCCCATCTGCGCGCCGTAGGGGTTGGTGTAAGGCCCCGAGGTATTGGCGGACGGCAGGTTGTAGGGTTTGTAGCCCACTTCGGTCGCAGCTTTCTGAAACAGCTGTGCGGAGACGGTGTTTTTCTGTGACTCCAGCGGGAACGGGTTGGAGCGATCCGGCGCATACGGGTTACCGCCACGGCCTTCACCCACCAATTGCCCCTTGACCGTCCACGCCTGGCCCGAGGTGCCGAACACCTTCTCGGCGTAGTCGAAAAACGGCTCCAGCTCTTCATAGCTGACGCCGAAGTCCTGGATGGTCATGTCCTTGGGAATGAAGTTTTTACCGTAGCGCTCTTCGTAATGGCTGCGCATGCGCAGCTCAATCGGGTCGACACGAAAGTGCACGCCCGACCAATGCAAACCTGCGCCACCCACGCCATTGCCCGGCAGGAATGCGCCCAACTGACGGTTGGGCAGAGCGACGTCATTCACGCTATGGCGAATGGTCACCGTCTCCTTGGAGATGTCCTGGAAGAGTTTTTTACGCACGCTGTAGGTCAGCTCGTCGATGACCTGGGGATAGTTGCCGTCCGGGTAAGTGTCCTGCATCGGGCCGCGCTCCAGCGCCACCACGTTAAGGCCTGCTTCCGTCAGCTCCTTGGCCATGATCGCGCCGGTCCAGCCGAAGCCCACGATCACCGCATCCACTTTCTTCATGATGGTCGCCACGTTTACGCCCTCTCGCCGCGAATGGAAACAGCCGGGAAGGGGTATTGCTCGTTGCGTTCAACCCAGTCCATGAAGTCGGCGCGGGCGCCGGGGAAACCAATCATGGTCCAGCCGACCATGCCTTTGTTGCCGCCGTGGATCGGGTCGCAGAAGAACCCTTCCTTGGTGTTTTGCAGCAACAGGTTGAAGAACATTTTCGGAGGTACTGCTGCGAAATGCGCGCTGACCTCACTGCCGCCAGCCTCCAAACGACGCAACATATCGTCTCGGGTAGCGCTGTCTTGCGCAGCAAAAGCTTTCCCGTTGAACGCCTTCGACCACGCATCCGTGGCGGCGATACCCAGGCGATAAATTTCCTTGGGTACCAATTTGGACTGCCACCCCATCTCTGGCGGGGCGTCGGCGTTGAACGGGCCTTGCATGAACCACAGTGCGCCACTGGCGTAAGGCGTGTTCATCTGGCGGTCGATGTATTCCGGCGCGCCGGCTTCCAGCGCACCCGGGCCCTGCTCATCCGCGGGAATCAACTGCGCAACAGCAGCGTTGATGAAGGCCCACTCTTCGGCCGTGAAGTAGGTCGGTTCGTAGGGCTTGTCGCTGGCGGCCGACGGGGCGGGAGCAGCCTGGGCCGGCTCGGGCGTGGCCATCAGCATCGAGCCACCCAGGCCCGTGCTGGCAACCGTGACCACCGGGATCAAGGTCAAGGATTTGCGCAAAAAGTCACGCCGGGGGTTGTCTTGATCTTGATCAGACATAGAGGCACCTCATCATGAAGTCACGGGTTGATCAGCCGCTTCTGGGAGCAGCGTGAAGGTTTGCCAAGGCATGGGATCCAAGGGGATAGAACACACTGGCAATCAATAGTTACAAATGATAGCAGGCTAAGCATCGAGGGAATCGATTCAGCTGCAAAAACAGCGGATCAGATGCGCCGGTTCACGATCCTTTGACGCACACCTCACACCCCATTCACCCCCTCAAGACCACTCTGGGCCCCATTACCACTCCCTTATCGGGTCACGTCACGCATGTTCACTCTTCGATTGTTACCGGCCCTCAGCCTGGCGCTCCTTGCGATGTTTATCGGCGCCCCTGCCCAGGCCGACGATGCCACGTCTATCCGACCACCCGAGTGGGCTCAGCCAGTAGGCGACCAATTCAATCTGCATCAGATGACGCCCACGCTGTATCGCAGTGCCTTGCCAGACAGCAATGCGCTGCCCGTGTTGGACCAACTGAAAATCGGCACGGTGATCAACTTCTTGCCGGAGTCTGATTCGGCGTGGCTGAAGTCATCTGATATCAAACAGGTACAGTTGTCTTATCGCACCAACCATGTCGATGATTCCGACGTGCTCGCGGCGCTTAGGGCGATTCAGGAAGCCGAAGCCAACGGCCCGGTGTTGATGCATTGCAAACATGGCTCTGACCGCACCGGCCTGATGGCGGCGATGTACCGCGTGGTGGTGCAAGGCTGGAGCAAAGAAGATGCGCTGAACGAGATGACCCAAGGCGGCTTCGGCAGCAGCAACGGCTTCAAGGACGGTGTTCGCTACATGATGAAAGCGGATGTCGCCAAGTTACGCACGGCACTGCAGAACGGAGAGTGCAGCACCAGCGCCTTTGCCCTGTGTTCAATGAAAAGCTGGATGAACACGGCCAATTCCGACACCTGACTTCAGGGCGCGCGCCCCGAGGGTTCCTCTGAAAACAACCGCACCGACTCAAGCAATGAACGAGAGTGGCCGGGAGCGAGCACCTGCTCGCGAAACGCCCGACCCGTCGCGGCATTGAAAACACCTTCGCGCTCAAACCTTTTGAAGGCTCTGCGCGCCAGCACCTCAGACCATTGGTAGGCGTAATACCCACCTTCATATCCCGATACCAAATGGCTGAAGCTGTTGGCATAACGCACAGTGTCCAGCGACGGCAGGTGACCGACTTCACGGTTGGCGCTCGCAAATACGTGTTCAATGGTACGTCCATCGTCCTGTGAGCCGTGTACTTCGATATCAAACAATGCAAGCGTCAACGACTCTGCCTGCTCCCAGGAAGACTGGGTATCGGTATACAGGGCTTGTTGCCGAGCCATCGCCATGGGCAAAGACGCCCCCGTTTTGAAATGGCTGGAAAGCCATGCGAGACAATCCGGCGAGTCACACCAGCGTTCGAAGAACTGGCCGAAAAATTCCGCGCTGTCGATACCTGAGTCATCAGTACCCATTTTGGTGCGGTAACCGATGCCCACCAATAGTTGCTGCAAGCAATGACCGAACTCATGAAAAAGGATCTTGAGTTGCCGATGCCCGAGCAAACACGTCTCATCGGGGGTACCTTCAAACTGAGTGAACAGCACAGCCATCGGTTGCACCCTGCGACTTTCAGCCGTGGTCCAGCGGTTTCTCAACGATATTGCGTAGGGGTAACCCCCGTCATTTTGCCGATACGGCACAAAAAAGATCTGCCCCAGCACTTCACCATGTTCTGTTATCTGAAAGAGACGGATCCCGGAAGCCCAAGCATCGAAGCCATAAAGCTCGCTGATTTCGATACCAAACAGTTGCTTTACGAGCGCAAATAGCTGAGACAAGGTGTTCTCGAGAGGAAAATAGACGCGCAGATCATCTTCGGAAACCCCGCAGGTTCTTTGCCGGATGATTTGCGCCAGGAACGTGAAATCCCAGGGCTGCAGGCCTGTCAGTCCAAGCTCATGCCCCAACGCCTCAAGCACCTGTTTGTCATGTGCAAAGACTGTGCGTGATGACGCAATTTGGTCACGAATAAAATCCAGGACTTGATCCCGGGTCTCCAACATTTGCAGCTCGAGTGCCAATTCAACAAAATTGGCGTAACCCAATAGCATGGCTTTCTGATGACGGCTGACCCTCAGCATTTGCAACAAGGGGCCATTGTCGAACTGCCCAGCGTGCGGGCCCAGATCAGAAGCACGCGTGTTGTAGGCAACGAAAATCTCCTCTCGCAATGTTCGATCCTGCGCGTAAGCCATGCATTCCCGGTAATTCTCGTCATTCAGGGTAATGAGCCAACCCTGCACGTTAGCCGCTCGCGCCTTTTGCGCCATCCGTGCCTTGAGGGTCGGGGTGAGTCCCTGCAATCGCGATTCATCGGTGATGTGTTTGCGCCACGCGTTGTTAGCCTGTTCCAGTCGGGTCAGGAACAATTGCTGGAGACCGGCAATTTTATGGTCGAGCATCACCCGTTTTTTCTGCATAGCCGGTTCCAGCTCAATGCCGGCCAGCCGAAATTTTTTCAGCGTGCGCTTCAGCAAACTCTGGCGGGACGCATCAAACAGCGCCGCAGATGAACTCGCGGCCAACGCTTTGTAGCAGTCGTACAGCCCTTGATTACCTGTCAGCTCTTGGGTGAACGCTGAAGCCCGAAAAGTGGCCAGCGCACTGGCCTCCAACCATCTTGGGTCGGTAGTGGTGCTGTCGAGGATGTAAATCACCGATAGCACCTCGTCAATGCGGGAGGTAACGGCTTCCATCGCCAACATCAAATCATCCCAGTTTGGGTGGTGTCGCTGGCTGGCAATGATACGGGCTACTTCGGTGCGACTGCTCAGCACAATCGCGTCGATGGCAGGCACAAGGTGCTCGGCACGGATGGCCGAGAAAGGCGGCAGGTGATAGTCCTGCAACAGAGGGTTGAGGTCCGGCATGGTGCTTCCTTGATAACCGCAAAAGGGGGGCAGCCATCCTGGAACACGCGACAGAATTGAGGGGCGTAGATGCTTAATGCTCTTCGCCCTGAAACCTGTGTTTCAGGGCAAAAAACATCACATCAGTCAGTCCTTTTTCAGCTTCGGATTGGGGAAAAACTGCACCGCCTGCACCTTCGGGTCCGCTGGCGCTTTCAACGCCGACGTATTCACCCGCGTGCCCAATTCCTTGGGCACCGACAAGCCCTGGTCATTCAGCGTGTCGGTATAACCGCAGGCCACGCACTCACGGTGTGGCACGTTGTCTTCGGTCCACATCTTCAACTTGTCCGGCTCGCTGCACGCCGGGCAAACCGCCCCGGCGATAAATTGTTTCTTGGTAATCACAGGCCCTTCACTCATGCTGCCGCGTCCTCACTCAGGCCGCTGTGGCGCAAGAGTGCGTCAATCGACGGCGCGCGTCCGCGGAAATCGACGAACAGCACCATCGGCGCCTGGGAACCGCCACGGGCCAGGATCGCCTCGCGGAAGGCGCGACCGGTCTCGGCATTGAGCACGCCGTCTTCTTCGAACTTGGAGAAGGCATCGGCCGACAGCACTTCGGCCCATTTGTAGCTGTAGTACCCCGCCGCGTAACCGCCCGCGAAGATATGCGCAAAGCTGTTGGGAAAGCGGTTGTAGGCGGGCGGACGCATCACCGACACCTCATCACGCACACCCTCCAATACCTGAGCAACACTGCGGCCGTCGCCGTGAGTGGCGTGCAGCTCGAAGTCGAAGAGCGAGAACTCCAGCTGGCGCACCATCATCAGGCCGGATTGGAAATTCTTGGCGGCGAGCATTTTTTGCAGCAGGTCTTGTGGCAGCGGTTCGCCACTTTCGTAGTGGCCGGAGATCAGCGCCAGGCCTTCCGGCTCCCAGCACCAGTTCTCCATGAACTGGCTCGGCAGCTCCACCGCATCCCAAGCCACCCCGTTGATACCGGAAACGCCGGCGTGTTCAACGCGGGTCAGCAGGTGATGCAGGCCGTGGCCGAACTCATGGAACAGCGTGGTCACTTCATCGTGGGTCAGCAGGGCAGGTTTGCCGCTGTCGGCAGGTGTGAAGTTGCACACCAGGTTGGCCACCGGGCTTTGCAGTACGCCGTCGATCGTGCGGCGACGGTCACGCGCGCCGTCCATCCACGCGCCACCACGCTTGTTGGCGCGGGCGTACAGGTCGAAGAAGAAGCGGCCCACGTGCTGGCCGTTTTCCTTGATTTCAAACAGGCGGACATCCGGGTGCCAGGTGTCGAAGCCTTTTTGCTCGGCGATTTCAATGCCGTACAGGCGTTGCACGATGGCGAACAGGCCGCTCAGTACTTTGTCGATGGGGAAGTAGGCGCGCAGGGCTTCCTGGGACACGCTGTAGCGCTGCTCGCGCAGTTTTTCGCCGTAGAAACCACTGTCCCAGCTTTGCAGGTCCGCGCAACCTTGTTCGGCGGCGTAGGCCTTGAGCTGTTGCAGGTCCAGGGTGGCAAACGGCTTGCTGCGCTTGGCCAGGTCGCGCAGGAAACTCAGGACCTGGTCGCTGGACTCGGCCATCTTGGTGGCCAGGCTCAGTTCGGAGAAGGACGCGTAGCCCAGCAACTGAGCCAGTTCCTGGCGCAGGTCGAGGATCTGCTCCATAACCGGGCCGTTATCGTTCTGACCGGCATTCGGGCCTTGGTCCGACGCGCGGGTGCAATAGGCCGCGTAAACTTCCTCACGCAGCGCGCGGTCCTGGGCGTAGGTCATCACCGCGTAGTAGCTCGGGAACTCCAGGGTGATCAGCCAGCCGTCGAGGCCTTTGGCCTGGGCAGCGGCGGCCATCTGCGCCTTGGCCGAGTCGGTCAGGCCGGCGAGGGTGGCCTCATCGGTAACGTGTTTGGTCCAGGCCTGGGTGGCATCCAGCAACTGGTTGGAGAACTTGCTGCCCAGCTCGGACAGTTTGCTCTGCACTTCGGCGTAGCGTTTTTGCTGCTCGGGCGGCAAATCGATACCCGACAGGCGGAAGTCACGCAGGGAGTGTTCCAGGATAGTTTTCTGCGCCACGTCGAAACCCGCGGCTTCCGGGCTGTTGGCCAAGGCTTCGAAGGCCTGGAACAGCGCACGGTTCTGGCCCATCTCGGTGGAGTAGGCGCTCAAGGCCGGCAGGCAGCTTTCGTACGCTTCACGCAGTTCGGCGCTGTTGCACACGGCGTTGAGGTGGCTGACCGGGCTCCAGGCAGCGCCCAGGCGATCATTCAGTTCGTCCATGGCCAGCACCAGGCCAGCCCACGTAGGGTTTTGGCCCTGGCTTTGCAGGATGCCTTCGATGGCGACGCGGTTGTCGGCGAGGATCTGTTCGATGGCCGGCTGGACGTGCTCGGCACGGATCGCCGAGAACGGCGGCAGGTCGTAGGACTGCAAAAGTGGGTTGTTCGCGCTCACGGTGGGTACCTTGGCTGAAGAAACATGTAAGAACAAAGATGGGGCCATCTTAATTACAATCAATGCCCACCGCAGCTATCAGCAGAAGAGAGAGAGGCTATCGTGACCCTTCGCACCTATCAGAACCACACGCCAACCCTGGGCGCCGGGGCTTTTGTCGATATTTCGGCGGTGGTGATCGGCGATGTCGAAATCGGCACCGACAGCTCGGTTTGGCCGCTCACGGTGATCCGTGGCGACATGCACCGCATCCGCATCGGTGCCCGCACCAGCGTGCAGGACGGCTGCGTGCTGCACATCACCCATGCCGGCCCGTTCAATCCGGACGGTTTCCCGCTGCTGATCGGCGACGACGTGACCATCGCCCACAAGGTCATGCTGCACGGCTGCACCGTCGGTAATCGCATTTTGATCGGCATGGGCAGCATCGTGATGGACGGCGCGGTGGTCGAGGATGACGTGATCATCGGCGCCGGCAGCCTGGTGCCACCGGGCAAGAAACTCGAGAGCGGCTTTTTGTACGTGGGCAGCCCGGTTAAACAAATCCGTCCGTTGACCGACAAGGAGCGTGCCTTTTTCACCTACAGCGCAGCGAACTACGTGAAGCTCAAAGACCTGCACCTGGCCGAAGGATTCAATCAATGACCCTGAACTACACCACCGTCCTGTTCGACCTGGACGGCACCCTCACCGACCCGCGTGAAGGCATCACCCGTTCGATCCAATACGCCCTCGGCAAGCTCGGCATCGACGAGCCGGACCTGACGAAGCTGGAACACTTCATCGGCCCGCCGCTGCTGCAAGCCTTCATGCAGTTCTACGGCTTCGATGAGGCCAAGGCGTGGGAGGCGGTGAATTTTTATCGCGAACGCTTCAAGGTCACCGGCCTGTATGAAAACCGTGTGTTCGAAGGCGTGATGCCGTTGCTGGAAGACCTGAGCAGCCAAGGCCGCCAGCTCTACGTGGCCACGTCCAAGCCCTGGGTGTTTGCCCGCGAAATCGCCCGGCATTTTGATTTCGCCAAGCATTTCAAGGTGATCTACGGCAGCGAGCTGGATGGCACGCGTACCAACAAGGTTGAGCTGATCGCGCACTTGATCCGCGAAGAAGGCCTGGACCCGGCCACCACCTTGATGATTGGTGACCGCAAGCACGACCTGATCGGCGCGCGCAGCAATGGCCTGGATTCGGCGGCGGTGGGGTATGGGTTTGGCAGCTTCGAGGAGTTGAGTGCCGAGGCGCCGACCTGGCATTTTGAGACGTTGGCGCAGATGCATCAGGCGTTTTTGCAGCGGCCTTGAGATTGCCATCGCAGGCAAGCCAGCTCCCACAGTTGACCGGGTTCCACATTTGAAATGGGGTCAACTGTAGGAGCCGGCTTGCCGGCGATGAGGCCCTAAAGACCACCCCCTTCCAACTGTTTCAACGCCGCCTTGCGCTGCGCCACCGGCAACCCACCCATCTTCTCCACCGCCGCAAAAAACCTCACCCAATCCCCATCCACCTGCCGAAACAACGCCGCAAACGCCGGCACCCACTGGTCATACAGCCCGAACGGCAACAGTCGCGCATTGTTCATCGGCTGGTTAATCCACACGTCATAGCGTTTATCCCCCGCCCACTGGCTGTCGCGCATCTGCCGGTAATCACGGCGCAAGCGCTCAAACTCTGCGGCTTTGGCCTGGCGCATCACATCGGCGGCCAACGGTTGGGCGTACAGCGTTTCCAGGCGCTTGCGAGTGTCGAGCACCAGCCGGATGAACTGGTCGCGTTGCTTCAATGCCGCGTCGCTGACCGGCGCCAGGCCGCGTGCAGCACGCCATTGGCGGGTGCCTTCCTGCTCAACGAAGTTGGCGTAGGACTCGTTGAACTCGGTGTCGTCCTTCACATAAAAACGCTGGTGCGCCAATTCATGGAAGATCAGCGTGGCCAGGCGCTCATCGCCCCAGTTCATCATCGAACTCATGATCGGGTCGTTGAACCAACCCAAGGTCGAATAAGCCTCCACCCCGCCAATCGACACGTCCATGCCCCGTTGCCGCAACAACGCCGCTTCGCCACGCGCCGCGCCCTGGTTGTAATAACCGCGATAGGCCACGCACCCGGCAATCGGGAAGCAATGGGTTTCAGGTGAAAGGGAAAATTCCTGCGTGGCGAAGACATTCCAGACCACGTAAGGCCGGCCAATGTCGGCGTACAACCTGTAACTCTGGTTGTCGGGCAAGTGCAGGTGTTCGCTGGCAAAGGTGCGCGCTTTCTGCGATTGCACCAGGTGCTCACGCAAAATCTGGGGGCGCGAAGGGTCGGCGATCACCTCGGCAACCGGCTCACGCGCACGCAGCAACTGCCATTGGCCGCTGGCCAACTGGCTGTAATAGCTGACGCTGGAACAGCCGCTGAGCAGCACCGCCAGCAACCCTGGAAGAAAACGCCTGACCATGCCCCGACTCCTGGGTTATTGATTCGCCAGACTATCCTGCCCGCACGGAATTTTTCCATGGCGTGGCGTGTTTATACTCATAGGGAGTCTGCTGCCATCCGCGCCAGGCTCAATTCTTTCCAACCGTTGAGTGCCTGCCATGCGCCAGCTCTTGCTTCCCCTCGCCGCCGTGTTCCTCACAGCGTGCGCAACCACGCCGATCCCGCCAGCGGACCCGCACCAGGCCTGGGTCGACTTCATCACCCCGACACCCGGTGCCAAGCTGGTAATGGCCCAGCGCCTGGACGGCAAGAACCTCAACGACGGGCGTTTCTTCCAGGTGCCACCGGGCAGCCATGAGCTGATGGTGCGCTTCGATTTCGAGGTAAATACCGGCACGGGGATCGGCGGGCTGGACCAGACGCGCGACCGCACCTGCTTCATGACCCTGCAGTACGACAATTTCCAGGCGGGGCAGCACTATCAGTTGGAAGGACGCTCGCTGGCGTTCACGCCCAACATCCGGCTGTATGACGCTGCTGGCAAGTTACTGGCCGAAGAGCGCAGTGTGAACTGCCTCTGATCAGTCGTTGTTTTTCTGGTAGAGGATGCGCTTGGAGCCGTTTTCGCAAGAACCGACAATCATCGCACTGTCGTGATTCTTGGCTTCTTCGGCGGTAATGATTTCCAGGGTGTACGAAGGAATCGCCTTGGCCTGGATATTCGTTTCAATCTCTTTCCTGAGCTCTTCACAATCTTTTGGAGCGGCCACGGCCGACGTGGCCAGAACACCGCAGATGATCGCCAAGGCAAAACGTTTCATGTGTGAAGCTCCCTGAATGCACTGCGCACGGGTGTGCGCCTAGGCAGTAATGGCTATTCGACCACAGTTTGTAAATGCGAGTTCTGATTTAACACAAACCAAATGTGGGAGCGGGCTTGCTCGCGAATGCGGTGTGTCAGTCAATAAATCTGTGACTGTTACACCGCATTCGCGAGCAAGCCCGCTCCCACAGGGGTTCTGTTGCGTTAGTTTACGAGAGTGGCATCCAGGCTGATTTTTGCATTCAGCACCTTGGAGACCGGGCAACCTTCCTTGGCCTTTTTGCTCAGTTCATCGAACTGCGCCTGGCTCGCGCCGGGGATCTTGGCCTTGAGGATCAGGTGCACAGCGGTAATGGCGAAGCCGCCGTCGACTTGATCCAGGGTGACTTCGGCCTGGGTGTCGATGCTGTCAGCCTTGAGGCCGGCATCACCCAGAATCATGGAAAAGGCCATGGAGAAGCAGCCGGCATGGGCCGCGCCAATCAATTCCTCAGGGTTGGTGCCCTTGCCGCCCTCGAAACGCGCCTTGAAGCCGTAGGGCGCTTCGCGCAATACGCCGGTTTCCGTAGAGATGGAGCCCAGGCCAGTCTTCAGGTCACCTTCCCAATGCGCGGATGCTTTTTTCACGATACTCATAGCGATCTCCTCGAACGGTGGTTTTGCGTCAGTAAGGGTTCTGAGGATAGACGCCCCGCCAAAGTTCATCTTGTCGGAGAAACCTAGCAATGCAGTAGGAAATTTCCATCCTCGCTATTGAATCTCGGGTATATGCCCACATCTCATTAACCATGCACATGAAGCGGCAGGTTTTGGTTCGTCTATAAGCCTGCGCACCTAATGGAGAAGCAGGCTTATGAAATCGCTGTCCGACGTGAAGTTCTCGACCCTCGACCTCGTGCCCGTGCGCGCCAACGGCAGCCCGGCACAGTCGTTGCGCAACTCCCTGGACCTGGCCCAGCACGTGGAAAAGTTCGGCTACAACCGCTTCTGGGTGGCCGAGCACCACAACATGGACGGCATCGCCAGCTCGGCCACTTCGGTGTTGTTGGGCTACCTGGCGGGCGGTACGTCGACCATCCGCGTCGGCTCCGGTGGCGTGATGCTGCCCAACCACGCGCCGCTGGTGATTGCCGAGCAGTTCGGCACCCTTGAAAGCCTCTACCCCGGCCGTATCGACCTGGGCCTGGGCCGTGCGCCCGGCTCCGACCAGATGACCGCCCGCGCCCTGCGTCGTGAGCGTTCCGGCAGTGCTGACGATTTCCCCGAAGATGTCGCCGAACTAATGGCCTACCTGGGCCCGCGCACCCCCGACCAGCGGGTGATTGCGGTTCCCGGCACCGGGACCAACGTGCCGGTGTGGCTGCTGGGCTCCAGCCTGTTCAGCGCACAGCTGGCAGGTGAGCGAGGCTTGCCCTACGCCTTCGCCTCCCATTTCGCACCACGCCTGATGCACGAGGCGATCCGCGTCTACCGCAACCACTTCAAGCCTTCAGCTGTGCTGGACAAGCCCTACGTCATGCTTGGCATTCCGCTGGTGGCCGCCGACACCGATGAGCAGGCCGATTACCTGGCGACTTCCGTGTACCAGCGCATTCTCGCCCTGATGCGCGGGCAGAGCCTGGTGCAGCGCCCACCGGTGAAAACCATGGACGGCCTGTGGCTGCCCCATGAAAAAGACGCTGTGGGCAGCTTCCTGGGCCTGGCGATGGTGGGTAGCCCGGCGAAGATCCGCGCAAAGCTGGAAGTGCTGATCGAACAAACCGGCGCCGATGAGCTGATTTTCACCTGTGACCTGTACGAGCACGCCGACCGGATTCATTCCTACGAGTTGCTGGCGCAATTGATGAAGGGTTGACCCCCTCAGGCAAAAAAACGACGCACCTGTGGCGAGGGAGCTTGCTCCCGCTGGGCTGCGTAGCGGCCCCAAAAAATGGGAGCGCTACGCACTCCAGCGGGAGCAAGCTCCCTCGCCACAAGTGCGTCGAATTTATGTCTGCAACACGGGATTAACCGCGCTTGTAAGCAATTTCCTTGGTACCGGCTTCGCAGCTACCGACTACTTTGTAACCTTCGGCTACAGCGCCCTTGTCCACTACTTCCAGCGAGTAATGCTTGGCGCCCTTGGCGTCGATTTTCGCAGCAATTTCGCTTTTCAGCTCTTCACATGGCTTGCCCGCCGCCAGGGCTGTGCCCGCAATGCTCAACAAACCTACCGCTAACAGGAACTTCTTCATCCGTTACTTTCCTTGCGCTGATCGAAAAGAGCGTGCCGGCGCGCGTCGCGTCGGCACCCTAAGGTTGTAGCGCAGGTTATGGCAATCGGCCAGTCGGCAAAGTTCAACCGATGCCATCAACTACTGGCAATTCGGAACCCCACCTTGAGCGTGACCTGAAAGTGCGCGGCCTTGCCGTCCTTGATGTGGCCGCGGGTTTCAGTCACCTCGAACCATTCCAGGTGCTTGATGCTCTTGTTGGCCTCGGCCAGGGCATTGTTGATCGCGTCTTCGATGCTGGAGGTGGACGAGCCCACCAGTTCGACTTTCTTGTAGGTGTGATGATCACTCATGGCAGTTCTCCTAAGGGTCGTTAAGCAAGCGTAGCAGTCAATGTTCTTACTGCTTCTGGCGACCGTTCCTGGGTGAAAGTTCAGATTTACTGCACTTTCTGAAACCGCCGCAGTCGGTATCTACACCTGCCACTCAATCACTTCAGGAGAGTCCACATGGCCAACACTTCTTTACGCAAAGCGTCGCTGGAAAGCATGGAAGCCGAGATTTCGAGCCTGCTCAAATCGCTGGAAAGCCTCAAGGACGATGCATCCGACGAGTCGCGCAAAACCTTGAAGGCCCTGAAAAGCAATGCCGAGAATGCCCTCAAGCATTCCCGCCACTTGATCAGCGATGCCTACGAAGAAAGCAAAGTCAAAATCCGCGAAACCGGTGTTGCCACCCGGGACTACGCACAAGAGCACCCGTGGACCACAGCCGGCGTCGCCGTCGGTGCATTGGGTCTGCTCGCCGCTTACCTGCTGTGCAAACGCGGCGATTAAACCGGTTCGCGCAGTAGCTCAGCCTTGAGCCACTGCGCCAGCTGCCCGGCGCGCCCATCTGCGGCACGCTTGGGTAGCCACAACGCCAGGTGCGCCGGGGTTTCACTGAAGCCCCATGGCGCCACCAGGCGGCCTGCCCGCAGGTCCTCGGCCACCAGTGGCTGCGGGGCAATCGCCACGCCCAACCCTGCCACTGCCGCCTCCAGCAAATAATACAAATGTTCAAAGCCCTGGCCGTGTTTCAACGCGCCGGGTTCGATGCCGTGCTGCGTGGCCCAACTGGGCCAGGCCTGTGGACGTGAGGTGGTGTGCAACAGCTTTTCACCACATAAAGCTTCAGCCGGCGCCTCGCGCAAGCGTTCATAACCGGCAAAGCGCGGGCTCATCACCGGGCCGATGCGTTCACTGGCCAGTTCATACACCTGCATGTCCGCCGGCCATGGCGGCTCCGCGAACACCAACAGCGCGTCCAGGCCTGGGCGGCGCGGGTCCAGATCACCATCACCCGCCGACAGGTGCAAACGCAGGTCCGGCAAATCTGCATTCAAGCGGCCCAAACGCGGGATCAGCCAGCGCGCCAACAAACTGCCCGAACAACCGAGCACGAAAGGTGCGTCGGCGCTGGCCTGGGTCAGTTCCGCACACACGTCTCTGAGCCGCTCGAACGCATCGGTGGTGGCATCACGGAGACGTACGCCCGCATCTGTGAGTTTAAGGCCGCGCCCATCCTTGGCGAACAAACTGATACCCAACTGTTCCTCCAGCACCTTCAACTGCCGGCTGACAGCACCGTGGGTCACATGCAATTGCTCTGCGGCCTGGCTGACGCTGTTCAATCGCGCAGTGGCTTCAAAGGCACGCAGGGCATTGAGAGGGGGAAGGTCTCGGCTCATCTGTGAGTTTTCCTGACAGGTTGCAGCGATCTTATCGGTTTTCAGCGCAGAAGGTCAGGGGTAGAGTGGCCCTCATTGCTTCCCACACCCATTCCTTCCTGGAGCGTCCCATGACTCAGTCCCAGACCGATCTACGCAACGGCCCAGACGCCAACGGCCTGTTTGGCGCGTTCGGCGGCCGCTACGTCGCTGAAACCCTGATGCCGTTGATCCTCGACCTGGCCCGCGAATACGAAGCGGCCAAGGAAGATCCAGCATTCAAAGAAGAATTGGCCTACTTCCAACGCGACTACGTGGGCCGTCCAAGCCCGCTGTATTTCGCTGAACGCCTGACCGAGTTCTGCGGCGGCGCCAAGATCTACCTCAAGCGCGAAGAGCTGAACCACACCGGCGCGCATAAGATCAACAACTGCATCGGCCAGATCCTGCTGGCGCGACGCATGGGCAAAAAACGCATCATCGCCGAAACCGGCGCCGGCATGCACGGTGTGGCCACCGCCACCGTGGCTGCGCGCTTCGGCCTGCAATGCGTGATCTACATGGGCACCACCGACATCGAGCGCCAGCAGGCCAACGTGTTCCGCATGAAGCTGCTGGGCGCCGAAGTGATCCCGGTGGTTGCCGGCACCGGCACCCTAAAGGACGCGATGAACGAAGCCTTGCGTGACTGGGTGACCAACGTCGACAGCACCTTCTACCTGATCGGCACCGTGGCCGGCCCGCACCCGTACCCGGCGATGGTCCGCGACTTCCAGGCCGTGATCGGCAAGGAAACCCGCGACCAGTTGCAAGCCCAGGAAGGCCGTCTGCCAGACAGCCTGGTGGCGTGCATCGGCGGCGGTTCCAACGCCATGGGCCTGTTCCACCCATTCCTGGATGACACCCGCGTTGAAATCATCGGCGTTGAAGCAGCCGGCCATGGCATCGAGACCGGCAAGCACGCCGCCAGCCTCAACGGCGGCGTACCGGGCGTGTTGCACGGCAACCGCACCTTCCTGCTGCAGGACGACGATGGCCAGATCATCGACGCCCACTCGATCTCTGCCGGCCTGGACTACCCCGGCATCGGCCCGGAACACGCCTGGTTGCATGACATCGGTCGCGTCCAGTACACCTCGGTGACCGACGACGAAGCCCTCGACGCCTTCCACAAATGCTGCCGCCTGGAAGGGATCATTCCTGCACTGGAAAGCGCCCACGCCCTGGCCGAAGTGTTCAAACGCGCACCGACCTTGCCGAAAGATCACCTGATGGTGGTCAACCTGTCCGGCCGTGGCGACAAAGACATGCAGACCGTCATGCACCACATGGAAACCTCCCAGCAGGAGAAACACTGATGAGCCGCCTGCACACCCGCTTCGCACAGCTTAAAGAACAGAACCGCGCCGCCCTGGTGACCTTCGTCACCGCTGGCGACCCGGGCTATGACACCTCGCTGGCCATCCTCAAAGGCCTGCCGTCCGCAGGTGCCGACGTGATCGAGCTGGGCATGCCCTTCACCGACCCGATGGCCGACGGCCCGGCGATCCAGCTGGCCAATATCCGTGCGCTGAACGCCAAGCAGAACCTGGTGAAAACCCTGCAGATGGTGCGTGAGTTCCGCAAGGACAACAACGACACGCCCCTGGTGCTGATGGGCTACTTCAACCCGATCCACAAGTACGGCGTGCCGCAGTTCATCGCCGACGCCAAAGAGGCCGGCGTTGATGGCCTGATCGTGGTCGACATGCCCCCAGAGCATAACGGCGAGCTATGCGACCCGGCCCAGGCCGCTGGCATTGACTTTATCCGTCTGACCACGCCGACCACCGATGACGTGCGCTTGCCCACCGTGCTCAACGGCAGCTCCGGCTTTGTGTACTACGTGTCGGTGGCCGGTGTGACCGGTGCCGGCGCCGCGACCCTGGAACACGTCGAAGAGGCCGTGACCCGCCTGCGTCGGCATACCGACCTGCCGATCAGCATCGGTTTTGGTATTCGCACGCCGGAGCAAGCGGCAGCCATCGCGCGGTTGGCGGACGGTGTCGTGGTAGGTTCGGCATTGATCGACCACATCGCCACTGCGAAAAATGATCAGCAAGCGATTGATGGCGTATTGAGCTTGTGCGCGGCGCTGTCGGAAGGTGTCCGTAACGCCCGTAAGTAAACGCCGTGTAGCAGTAGGTAAAGTTCCTGATACAGAGGAATCAAACTGAAAACTCAGTACCTAAACTGACAAGACCAAGGGATTTCGAACCTCGTTCGAAATCCCTTTTTTGTTCGTGCAGTACTGAGGAAAGCCCCCATGAAAATGCCTAAACGCTTGATCGCCAGTCTCGGCGTGCTGATGCTGGGTGCCACTGCCCTGGCACACGCGGCGCCCTACGATCAGGGCGGCCCCGACCGTGGCGGCCCGCAAGGCCAGCACGAGCAGCGCGGCGATGACCATCGCGGCCCGCCAGACAACCGCCGTGGCCCACCGCAGGATTTCGGCCCGGTACGCCAGATCATCCACGACAACCACGGCCAGTTCGCCCGTGGCGCACCGCCGCCCCCGAACGTACGCCTGGTGCGTGGCCAGCCGCTGCCACGCGGCTATTATGGCGAACGCCTGGACAACCGAGCGCTGGGCCGCCTGCCGCAGTACCCAGGCTACGAATGGCGCCGTTCCGGGCCTGACGTGGTGTTGATCGCCGTGGGCACGGGGATCGTCTACGAAATCCTCGACGGCGTCCTGAACTAAGCCCTCTGCATCTGTATTTCTTCCGCTAGGCTTGAAGGGTGAACGTATGTTCCCCCTTCAATCCACTTCATGCCTATTGCCTTCTAACACCTCTGCAAGCCACGCATTCCTTGCCTCGAGGTTGTTAAGTTAGTCGCATCAGAAGTCATCCTTGGCTCTTTGGAGTACATCATGGCATTTGATCTCGTCACCCCGTCGGACCGTCGTCATTCAACCCTGCAAAAAGGCTTCAACCTTCGCTGGCCCCTGGGTAATGTCCAAGGCCAGTCCTCGCCCAACGGCGCCAACCTGATTTACCTGTGCTATAGCACCCAAGACATTATCGATGCCGCCGCCCAGGCGCTGGCAGTGCCCGATGGCCGTATCACCGTGCGCAGCGGCGGTCATTGCTACGAAGGTTTCGTCGCCAACAAAATGCCCGGCAATCCCAATGAAGTGTTGTCGATCCTCGATATCAGCCAACTCAACCAAGTGGTCTACGACCCCAAAGGGCAGATCGCTTCGGAACTGGTCCCCACTTCGCCACATCGCTACGGATTCCGCTTGGAGGCTGGCGGCCAGAACTGGGATGCCTACGTGGCACTGTACAAATTAGCCAACAAGAGCCTGCCAGGCGGCTCATGTTACTCCGTCGGGCTGGGCGGCCATATTTGCGGCGGTGGCTATGGATTGCTGTCGCGCAAGGATGGCTTGGTATGTGACTGGTTGAGTGGCGTCGATATGCTGGTGCCCAATGCTCAAGGCAATGGCCTTGCACCTGTACACGTCTCCCGCAACAGCACCGATCAGGACGAGCGGGACCTGTTTGCCGCGTGTTGCGGGGCAGGCGGCGGACAGTTCGGGATTATCACCAGCTATTACTTCGAAGCGTTGCCCGAAGCCCCCAAGGAAGTGCTGTGGTTGGTGTTGGAGTGGGACTGGTCGCTGCTGACCAAGCCGGCACTCGACAAGTTGCTGACGGCCTATCAGGACTGGTTTTCTCGCAATCAAGCCAACCCCGACACGTGGGGCTTGGCGACCAAGCTGGAAATGCGGCATCAGAACACCGGCAACGTCACGATGGATGTTCATTACGTGGATAAGAACGGTGAGGTGAACGACCGGGCCCCATTCGAGGACTTTGTCAGCTCAATGCTCAATGCCATCGGTATTCCTGCCACCGAATGCCTGAGCCCTTTCCCAACGACCCACCTGCCACGCAGCAACCCGACCGGGCGCACGATCAACTCCGTGGAGTCTGCACTAGCAGCGACGCGCCAGATGGATTGGCTGCATTGCCAACAGACGCTCAACGGTTCCGGCCCGAACCAGCGTGGCCGATATAAGTCGGCTTACCAGACAGGTATTTTCACACCAACGGTACTGCAGGCGATCTGGGACACACTGACCTGGAATGACCCAGGTAAACAACTGACTCAGAGCCTGATCCAGATCCAGTCATTTGGCGGGCAGATCAATGAGGCCAGCGCCGCAGTACGCCGGGAGTCATCGGTGGCACAACGCTCGTCGTATCTTAAGTGGCAGCCGCAATGCTACTGGCGTGATGAAAGCACCTCGTCAGATCAGGCACACGCACAGTGGATTCAAGGCTTGTTCTTCGCCGCCTTCGCCAATGACTCTGGTGTTCCCATCAATGCCCAATTCCAAGGGTGCTACATCAATTACCCCGACCGCGACATGCTGTTTATCGACGGTGACCCCAACAAGGGACCGAACCCGCAGTGGTACAAGGTTTTCTTCCCCGACCTCATTATCGAAAGCCGTCTGCGGCGCACCAAGCAACGTTGGGACCCATTGAATGTGTTCCGTAACGAGATGTCGGTGCCGTAATCCAGAATGAAAAGGGCGACCTCAAGGTCGCCCGATTCCTACAACTCGATCCGCTCGACTTTACCGACCAGCAACACGTAAGAGAGCGCGCCGAGCAATGCCAACACGGCAATGTAGGTAATCGCCGGCGCAAACGAGTCGCCGCTGGCCAAAAAGCCAATCACGATGGGCGTGGCGATCGCCGACAAATTGCCGATGAAATTGAACACGCCCCCCGTCAGCCCCAATAACCGCGCCGGCGCCAAGGTCGAGACGAGCGACCAGGTGATCGACGCCAGGCCATTACCAAAGAACGCCACGGCCAGGAACGCAATCACCCACGCCGTCGAGTCCACATAGTTGGCGCCGATGATCGCCGTAGAGATCAGCAACCCGCCGATGATCGGCAGCTTACGCGCAAACCCCACCGACGCGCCGCGACGGATCAGCCAGTCGGAAAAGATCCCGGAACACAGCACGCCGACAAACGCAGCAAGGAACGGCAGCGATGCCAGCAAGCCGGACTTGATGAAGTCCATGCCGCGATACTTCACCAGATAGGTGGGGAACCACGTCAGGAAGAACCACAGCGTGGAGTTCAGGCAGAACTGCCCGAGGTAGATGCCCCAGAGCTTGCGCTTGCTCAGCACGATCCCCAGGTCGACCCAACTGAACGGCGCCTTGGCGGTTTTTTCCTGCATGTCCACCAGGCCGCCACCTTCACGAATCAGCTGGATTTCCGCGCTGTTGGCACCCTTGAAATCCTTTGGCTCGCGGTACACCGCGTACCAGATGACCGCCCACAAGATGCCGACACCACCGGTGACAACAAACACCATGTGCCAGCCAAACGCGTGTTGCAGCCACGCCAGCACCGGCGTGAGAAACGCCAGCCCGACAAACTGCCCGGAGGTGTAGACGCCAATCGCCGTGGCACGCTCGCGCTCGGGAAACCAGGTGGTGACCACTCGGCTGTTGATCGGATACGCCGGCGCTTCCAATGCGCCCACCGCCATGCGCAGCACGAACAGGGCGATAAAACTGGCGGCAAAGCCGAGCATGACGGTCGCGATAGACCACAGCAGCAAAGCCGCCGTGTAGAGAATGCGTGGCGGCACGCGGTCCACCAGCCAGCCGCCCGGGATCTGCATGGCGGCGTAGGTCCAGCCGAACGCGGAGAAGATCAGCCCGACATGCACCGGGTCGATGCCCAGCTCGCTGGTCAGCGCCGGGGCGGCAATCGACAGGTTACTGCGGTCGAGGTAGTTGATCACCACGGTGATAAACAGCAGCACCATGATGAAGTAGCGCTTTCTCGTAGGCGTGACTAAAGAAGCCTGCCCGGTGAAGGATTCAGGGTGCATGGGGGTTGCCTCTTTTTATGTTTATTGAGGACGGATATTGGCTGACAGAACACGCCCGACTGTAGGAGCTGGCTTGCCAGCGATGGCGGTGGATCAGTGCCAGAGGTGCAAGCTGACCCGGCGCTATCGCTGGCAAGCCAGCTCCTACAGTGGATTCGGTTTCGTCAGGGGAAGGGTTATCACCACTCGGCAAAACTGCCATCGGCGTGGCGCCAGATCGGGTTGCGCCAGCGGTGGCCGATGGCCGCGCGTTCGATCACGTATTCCTCGTTGATCTCGATGCCCAGGCCCGGCCCGTTGGGGATCTTCACGAAGCCCTGGTCATAGTCGAACACGCCGGGGTCGCGCACGTAGTCGAGCAGGTCGTTGCTCTCGTTGTAGTGAATGCCCAGGCTTTGCTCCTGGATGAACGCGTTGTAGCAAGCCGCGTCCAGTTGCAGGCACGCGGCCAGGGCAATCGGGCCCAGCGGGCAGTGCAGGGCCAGGGCCACGTCGTAGGCTTCAGCCATGTTGGCGATCTTGCGGGTTTCGGTGATGCCGCCTGCGTGGGACGCATCCGGCTGGATGATGTCGACGTAGCCTTCGCTGAGTACACGCTTGAAGTCCCAACGCGAGAACAGGCGCTCGCCCAGGGCAATCGGCGTGCTGGTCAGCGGCGCCAGCTCCTTGAGCGCCTCGTAGTTCTCGCTGAGCACCGGCTCTTCGATGAACATCAGCTTGTACGGGTCGAGCTCCTTCATCAGCACCTTGGCCATGGGCTTGTGCACCCGGCCATGGAAGTCCACGCCTATGCCGACGTTCGGGCCAACCGCGTCACGCACAGCGGCAACGTTGGCCAGGGCCAGGTCGACTTTTTCGAAGCTGTCGACGAATTGCAGTTCTTCGGTGCCGTTCATTTTCACCGCAGTAAAACCACGGGCCACGGCCTCTTTCGCAGCACGGGCAGTGTCGGCCGGACGGTCGCCGCCGATCCAGGAATACACGCGGATCTTGTCACGCACCTGCCCGCCGAGCAGGTCGCTGACGGACACGCCGAGGGCCTTGCCCTTGATGTCCCACAGCGCCTGGTCGATACCGGCCAGGGCACTCATGTGCACGGCGCCGCCCCGATAGAAACCGCCGCGATAGAGCACCGTCCAGATGTCTTCGATGTTGCGGGGGTCTTTGCCGATCAGGTAGTCGGACAGTTCTTCGACGGCAGCGGCGACGGTGTGAGCGCGGCCTTCGACCACGGGTTCACCCCAGCCGGTCACGCCCTGGTCGGTTTCAACTTTCAGGAAGCACCAACGCGGCGGGACGATAAAGGTCGTGAGTTTGGTGATTTTCATCTGTTATCTCTCTTGTAGATGCGGCGCCTGCAGGCGCAAGACTTGAAATCAGCTCAGGGCTTTCCAGGCGGCGACATAGGCCTGGGCACGGCTGGCTACCTGATCCACGGTCATACCCGGCTTGAACAACCCGGAACCCAGCCCGAACCCTTTGGCGCCGGCGTCGATGAACACCTGCATATTGTCGGGGGTGATGCCGCCCACCGGCAGCAGCAAGGTGCCGGCTGGCAATACAGCCAACCATGCCTTGATCACCGCCGGGCCCATTTGCTCGGCAGGGAACAGCTTCAACACGTCGGCGCCTTCGGCCAGTGCGGCGAAGGCTTCGGTGGGCGTGGCCACGCCTGGCGACAGAAACAGGCCAGCGGCTTTGGCGGCACGCAACACCTTGGCATCGCTGTGGGGCATGACGATCACCTGGCCACCGGCCGCCTTCACGTGCTCAACCTGCTCTGGCGTCAACACCGTGCCCGCACCGATCAGGCAATCGGCGGGCAGGCTGTCACGCAGGGTGCGGATGCTGGTGTAAGGGTCGGGCGAATTGAGCGGGACTTCGATCACGCGAAAACCGGCCTGGTACAGCACGTGGCCGATGGCCTCGGCTTCGTCCGGGCGAATGCCACGCAGGATGGCGATCAAACCGTTTTGCGCGAGTGCTTGCTTGAGCATGTCAGGCCTCCGATACAGGTTGAGTGAGCCCGGCGGCCACGGCCAGTTGCCACAGGCCGCGCTCGGTGGCCTCCTGCGCCAGGCTGACATGGGCGAAGCCGAAGAGGGCGAGGGCGCGTTGATAACGGGCACAGAGCGGGGCGGCGCCGACCAGGATGATCGGCTGGTGTTTGGCGCTGTCGGGCAGGCCGGCAAGTTCATGGCCGATGAGCAAGCCGGACAAGTAATCGGGCTGCTGGTCAGGGGCAAGCTCACCGGTGAGCCCAAGGGTGCGGGCACTGAACAGGGTGGATAGCACGCCGCGCTGGCCATCGTTGGAAAGCGCCACCTGCACGCCGCGATCAAAGGCTTGGGCCTGGAAGTGTTCGCACGGTTGCTGGGTGCGCCCCAGGATGCTGTGCCTGCTCAACACCGCAAACACCTCGCCGGTCATGAAGGTATCGAAGTGTGTGATGCGACCTTCGACCACCTCGACCCATTTGGAATGGCTGCCAGGCAGGCCGATCAACGCGTCGGCACCCAACCCTTGGAGCACGCCCAGCACCTGGGTTTCTTCGCCGCGCATCACATTGGGCAAGCCGACCTGCTCGATCACGCCAGGCACGATATGCACGTCCACACCGCGCAGGCTGCGCACCTGGTGCAACGCCTGGCCGAGGCTGGCGACATCGACAGGGGTGGTGCGATAGGCCGCTTCGCTCCAGCCCTGGGCGCTGCCGACCATGCCGCAGGCGATCACGGGCAACCCGGGTTCGGCGTCAAGCCAGTCGCCACACGCGGCATCGAACGCCAACTCGAAGCCATTGCTGCAACGCACACCGGCAATGTCCCGGGGCTCATCAGGCAAATGCATGATGCCCCACGCCAGCGAGCGCTGTTCCAGCACCACACCTGCGCAGCCGAGTTTATAAGCACGAAGGGAACTGGTCCCCCAATCGAGCGCGATCAATTGCGCCTGCATCGCTTCACCTGAGTTTTGAGCGGATGCAGCGAATATAAACCTACGCGGACGCAAGTCTCAATATATAAATATCAATCCCATATTTAGGGATGTCATTTAAGAAAAGGCTGACAGGTTCAGCTCCCGCATTGCCCCCATCCAGACGGCATAGTCGGTGTGATCCTTCAGGTCATCACCGGTTTCAGGGTGCAGAAACACCACCAGGCCATTGCGATGAATCACCAGCCACGGCAGCACAACACCGATGTATTCAGGGTCGAAGGCCAATTGGCAGCTCCAATCCGGGTGCGGCCCCACCGGGCGTTCGTGCACGCGGCCCATGCGCAGCGGAAAGAGTTTGGCGGCGTCTTCGCACAGGGTGCGCGCCTGTTCGAGGGTGCTGGCGTCGAAGTAGATATGGGCGTGATAGCCCTTGATACGTTGCATGACGGACTCCGGATCCACTATGCGCCAGATGCTAGACCGCAATGGACGGCAGGGCCAGCCCGGTCAACGACTGCGCGCTGCTGGCTTGCTCGGCCACCAGCCAGTCGACAAAGCGCTCGACCAACTGCCCTCGGCGTTTGCGTTGAGGCTGCACGACGTAATAGCCGAAGCGCGAGATCACGGTGTCGCTGACCGGCCGGCACAACCAACCCTGCTCCAGCAGGTTATCCACCAAGTGGCGCCAGCCAATGGCCACGCCCTGGCCGGCAATCGCCGCCTGGATCAGCAAGGTGTAGTTGTCGAAACGCAGTTGGCCCGGAGTGGGCGCGGCGCTGATGCCCAGCTCACGAAACACGCCGGCCCAATCGAACCACTGGCTGTTGTTTTCCTGGCGCAGGTGCAGCAGGGGAAAATCGTGCAAATTTTGCACAGTCAGCGCGGAGGTCTGTTCCTTGAGCCATTGCGGGCTGCACACCGGGAACACTTCCTCATTGAACAGCCACAGGCTGTCGCCTTGTTTGAAACGGCCGTCGCCAAACAGAACGGCCACGTCGATATCGCTGCGCAAGGTGGCGTGGTTGCGCTCGCTCGTCACCAGGCTCACATCCACCTGCGGGTTGGCCTTATGGAAGCGATGCAGGCGCGGCATCAGCCAATAGGCGGCGAAGGCGAAGTCGGTGGCGACTTGCAGCACTTCATGCTGATCCTGCTGAGTGATGAGGCTCAGGCCCTGGTTGATCCCCTGCAAACCGCCTTGCACATGCTCGAACAGCAACGCGCCGGCGTCGGTCAGTTCGATGCCGCGATAGATGCGATCAAACAGGCGGATCGCCAACTGTTCTTCCAGGCGCTTGATCTGCTGGCTGATGGCCGGCTGGGTGGTGCCCAGCTCCATTGCCGCCGCCGTAAAGCTGCGATGACGCGCCGCCGCTTCGAACGCGCGCAGCAAATCGAGGGATAAATCGCCGAGGGCTTCATACATAATCTGTGCTTATCCTAGACATTGCTTTTCATGGGCTTTACCCCACTTTTCATGGGCTGCATGCTCATTGGCATAAACACTGCCTATGGAATGCCGATAGATCATGAAGCGCAAGAACATTCTTTTCATCATGGCCGATCAAATGGCCGCGCCGTTGCTTCCGTTCTACGGCTCTTCACCCATCAAGCTGCCCAACCTCAGCCGCCTCGCTGAGCAAGGCGTGGTGTTCGACGCCGCTTATTGCAACAGCCCGCTGTGCGCGCCGTCGCGCTTTACCCTGGTGAGTGGCCAACTGCCGAGCAAGATCGGCGCCTACGACAATGCCGCCGATTTCCCCGCCGATGTGCCGACCTACGCCCACTACCTGCGCCGTCTCGGCTACCGCACCGCGCTGTCAGGCAAGATGCACTTCTGTGGCCCGGACCAGTTGCACGGCTACGAACAACGCCTTACCAGCGACATCTACCCCGCCGACTATGGCTGGGCAGTGAACTGGGATGAGCCGGACGTACGCCCCAGCTGGTACCACAACATGTCCTCGGTGTTGCAGGCCGGCCCATGCGTGCGCACCAACCAGCTGGATTTCGACGAAGAGGTGGTGTTCAAGGCCCAGCAGTACCTGTTCGACCATATCCGCAAGGACGGCGATCAACCGTTCTGCCTGACCGTCTCCATGACCCATCCTCACGACCCGTACACCATTCCGAAGCCGTTCTGGGACCTGTACGACGACGCCGATATCCCTTTGCCTACGACGCCCGACCAAGCCGATCTCGATCCGCATTCCCAGCGTCTGCTCAAGGTCTACGACCTGTGGGACAAACCGCTGCCGGTGGACAAGATCCGCGATGCGCGGCGCGCCTACTTCGGCGCCTGCAGCTACATCGACAGCAATGTCGGCAAGCTGCTGCAAACGCTGGAAGACACGGGCCTGGCGGACGATACGATCATCATCTTCTCCGGCGACCACGGCGACATGCTCGGCGAGCGTGGCCTCTGGTACAAAATGCACTGGTTTGAGATGGCCGCCCGCGTGCCGCTGCTGGTGAGTGCACCGGGGCAATTTGCGGCGGGCCGCGTGGGCAAAGCCGTGTCCACCGCTGACCTGTTGCCGACGCTGGTGGAACTGGCCGGTGGCGAGCTGGACCCACGCCTGCCGCTGGACGGCCGCTCGCTGGTGCCGCACCTGCAAGGGCAGGGCGGGCACGACGAGGTCTTTGGCGAATACATGGCCGAAGGCACCATCAGCCCGCTGATGATGATTCGCCGTGGCGCCTACAAATTCATCTACAGCGAAGACGACCCTTGTCTACTGTTCGATGTGCACAACGACCCGCACGAGCGGGAGAACCTCAGCCAGTCACCCGAACACCGGGCACTGTTCGAGGCGTTTTTGAATGAGGCGCGAGCCAAATGGGACATCCCGGCGATCCACCAACAGGTGCTCGCCAGCCAACGCCGCCGTCGCCTGGTGTTTGAAGCACTGACCGAAGGAGAGCTGAAGAGCTGGGATCACCAGCCACTGGTCGACGCCAGTCAGCAATACATGCGCAACCATATCGACCTCGACGACCTGGAGCGCATGGCACGTTATCCACAACCCTGCCAAAACCAATAAATAAACAGAGGGAAGGCCATGCAAAAGTTGACGGTGATACTCGCAGCCCTGGCGTTGAGCAGCGCCAATGTGTACGCGGACACCCGCTGTGACACGGTGAAAATGGCCGATCCGGGCTGGAGCGATATCGCAGCCACCAATGCCATCACCGGTTTCCTGCTGACGGGCATGGGCTACAAGGCCAAGGTCGACACCCTGGCGGTGCCGATCACGTTTGGCGGGCTCAAGGACGGCCAGGTGGATGTGTTCCTGGGCAACTGGATGCCGGCGCAGCAAGGGTTCTATGACAAGTTCGTGGCCAATGGCGATGTGGTGCAACTGGCGAAAAACCTCGAAGGCACCGAGTTCACCCTCGCCGTGCCCGACTACGTGTGGGACGCCGGCGTACATGACTTTGCCGACCTGAACAAATTTGCCGACAAGTTCGACAAAAAGATCTACGGCATCGGCTCCGGCGCGCCAGCGAATATCTCGTTGCAGGACATCATCAAGAAAAACGACTTCGACCTGGGCCAGTGGAAGCTGATCGAGTCCAGTGAACAGGCAATGCTGGCCGAAGTGTCGCGAGCAGTGAAGAAACAGAAGTTCGTCACCTTCCTCGGCTGGACGCCGCACCCGATGAACGTGCAATTGAAAATGCACTACCTCACCGGTGGCGAAAAGTACTTTGGTGACAAAGGCAGCGTGTACACCCTGACCCGCAAGGGTTATGCACAGGCCTGCCCGAACGTCGGCAAACTGCTGACCAACCTGAGTTTCACCCAGGACATGGAAAACAGCATCATGGCCGAGGTGGCCAACAACAAGGTCAGTAACGCCGACGCGGCGAAGGCGTGGATCAAGGCTAACCCGGCGGTGCTGGATAAGTGGTTGGAGGGGGTGAAGACCGTGGATGGCAAGGATGCATTGCCCGCAGTTAAAGCAAAACTCTAAGACCTGATGCAATTCAAATGTGGGAGCGGGCTTGCTCGCGAATGCGGCGTGTCAGTCAACAATTGCTTAGCTGAACCACCGCATTCGCGAGCAAGCCCGCTCCCACAGGGTTTTGTATGTACTGATATTCTGCGTAAAACCTTCAAACCGAGACCCTGATGCCCCGGCCCACCCGCCACACTCTTTTCCCCTTCCTGCGCTGGCTGCCGCGCCAAACCCGCGCCAGCGTGGGGCGGGACGCAATCGTCGGCCTCAGCGGCGCGGTGCTCGCCCTGCCGCAGTCGATTGCCTACGCATTGATCGCCGGTCTCCCACCCGAATATGGCTTGTACGCGGCCATTATCCCGGTGCTGATCGCGTGCCTGTGGGGTTCGTCGTGGCACCTGATCTGTGGGCCCACAGCGGCGATTTCCATTGTTCTTTACGCCAGCGTCAGCCCATTGGCCGTGCCGGGGTCGCAGGACTACATCACCTTGATCCTGTTGCTGACATTCCTCGCCGGGGTTTTCCAGTGGCTGTTGGGCATGCTGCGCTTTGGCGCGCTGGTGAATTTTGTCTCCCATTCGGTGGTGCTCGGGTTCACCCTGGGTGCAGCCGTGGTGATTGCGCTCGGACAGTTACCCAATCTGCTGGGGCTGGATTTGCCGAGCCAGGCCACAGCAATCAACAGCCTGCTGGCACTGGTCCATCACAGCGGCGAATGGGACCATGCCTCACTCCTCCTCGGAGTAGGCACGTTACTGGTGGGCGCGCTGCTCAAATACCTCGTACCACGCTGGCCAACCCTGTTGATCGCGCTGGCGCTGGGCAGCCTGGTCGCCTGGTTATGGCCGGCGATGTTCGGGCATGTGGCACTGGTCAGTTCGTTTATCGGCAAACTGCCGCCGTTCAGCCCGTTGCCCATGGACCTGGATGTGATCCTGCGCCTGCTGCCGAGCGCCGTGGCGGTGGGCATGTTGGGGCTGGTCACCAGCCTGTCGATCGCCCGCTCGCTGTCGGCGCGTTCGCAACAACTGCTCGACGCCAACCAGGAAGTGCGTGCGCAGGGGTTATCCAACATCGTCGGCGGATTTTTCTCCGGGTATTTGTCAGCGGGTTCCTTTACCCGCTCCGGCCTGAGCTACGAGGCGGGCGCCTGTTCGCCGTTGGCCGGCGTCTTTTCTGCCTTGTGGGTGGCGCTGTTTGCGTTGTTTGGCGCGGCGTTGATCGCCCACATTCCGATCCCGAGCATGGCCGCCAGCATCTTGCTGATCAGTTGGGGGCTGGTTGACCGTCGCGGCATTCGCGCCTTATTCCGCGTCAGTCGCGCCGAATTTGTGGTGATGAGCCTGACCTGCATCGCCACCTTGCTGCTGGAACTGCAAACAGCAATTTATGCGGGCGTGCTGGCGTCGCTGTTTTTCTATCTCAAGCGCACGTCGCAACCCCGAGTGCAGCAATGGCGTGACGGCGATGAAGATGTGTTGCGGGTAGGGGGGTCGATCTTCTTCGGCGCCAGCCACTACCTGCAGGTGCGCCTGCAGAGCCTGCAGGGTGAGCGGGTGGTGATTGAGGCCCAGCAGATCAACTTTATCGATTACTCCGGGGTGGAGATGCTGCACCAGGAGGCGCGACGGTTGCGTGGGCTGGGGCGCAGCCTGACGTTGCGGCGGGCGCGGCCGCAGGTAGTAGAAGAGTTGAAAAAGCTGGAAGGGGCCGACAGCTGCCCTATCAATTTTCAGGATTGAACGCAGTTAAAAATGTGGGAGCGGGCTTGCTCGCGAATGCGGTGGTTCAGCTAAGTAATTTTTGGCTGACATACCGCATTCGCGAGCAAGCCCGCTCCCACATTTAGTTCTGTATCAGCCCAGTTGGCGGCGGAGTTCAGCCAGTACGGGCGCCGATTCCGGGCGCACACCGCGCCACAGGAAGAAGGCTTCCGCCGCTTGCTCAACCAGCATACCCAGGCCATCCATTGCCACGGCTGCGCCCTGTTCAGTGGCCCAGCGACAAAACGCCGTCGGTTCCTTGGCGTACATCATGTCGTAGCAAAAGGTCTTGCCCGGTTCAATCAGGCTGCCTGCAATCGGCGGTACATCGCCTGACAGGCTGGCGGACGTGGCATTGATGATCACGTCCACCGGCTCACGCAGCCAGTCGAAACCGCTGGCAGACACCGGGCCCAGGTCGTCGAACAACTCAGCGAGCATTTCGGCCTTTTCCACGGTGCGGTTGGCGATGATCAGTGAAGCCGGCTGCTCGGCCAGCAACGGCTCCAGCGCGCCACGTACCGCCCCACCGGCGCCCAGTAACAGGATGCGTTTGCCTTGCAGGCTCAACCCCGCATTCACCGTGAGGTCGCGCACCAGGCCGGCACCGTCGGTGTTGTCACCCAACAGGCTGCCGTCGGCCAGCTTGCTCAGGGTGTTCACCGCGCCTGCGCGCTGAGCACGCTCGGTGAGGGTGTTGGCCAGGCGGTAGGCTTCTTCCTTGAACGGCACGGTGACGTTGGCGCCACGGCCTTGTGCAAAAAAGGCACGGGCACATCCGGTGAAATCCTCCAGCGGCGCCAGCAAAGTGCTGTAGTCCAGTTGCTCGCCGGTCTGCTCGGCGAACATACGGTGGATCAACGGCGATTTGCTGTGGCCAATGGGGTTGCCGAACACGACATAACGGTCCATTAGACAGCCGCCTTAGGCGCGGCGAGGCCCAGCCAGTCACGGTCTTGCAGGAAGTAGTCGGTAAGTCGCGCTTCTTCGCTGCCGGCTTCGGCCTTCCAGTCGTAGCTCCAGCGCACTTGCGGCGGCAGCGACATCAGGATCGATTCGGTGCGCCCGCCCGATTGCAGGCCGAACAGCGTGCCACGGTCGTAGACCAGGTTGAATTCCACGTAGCGGCCACGGCGGAACTCCTGGAACTCGCGCTGCTGCGCGGTATAGGGCGTGGCCTTGCGGCGCTGCACGATCGGCAGGTAGGCGTCGATGTAGGCGTCACCGATGGCGCGAATGAAGGCGAAGCAGGTGTCGAAGTCCCACTCGTTCAAGTCATCGAAGAACAGGCCGCCGATGCCACGCGGTTCGTTGCGATGCTTGATGTGGAAGTAGGTGTCGCACCAGGCCTTGTAGCGCGAATACACGTCCGGGCCGAACGGCGCACAGGCCTGCTCGGCCACGCGGTGCCAGTGAATGCAGTCTTCTTCGTTGCCGTAGTAGGGCGTGAGGTCGAAGCCGCCACCGAACCACCACACCGGCTCTTCGCCTTCTTTTTCAGCGATGAAAAAGCGCACGTTGGCGTGGGAAGTAGGTATGTGCGGGTTATGCGGGTGGATCACCAGCGATACGCCCAAGGCTTCGAAACCACGGCCGGCCAACTCGGGGCGATGGGCACTGGCAGACGGTGGGAGACCGCTGCCAAACACGTGGGAAAAGTTGACGCCGCCTTTTTCGATCACCGAACCGTCTGCGATCACGCGGGTGCGACCACCGCCACCGGCAGGCCGGGTCCAGGCGTCTTCGATAAAGCGAGTGTCCGTCTCGAAGGTTTCCAGGGCGCTGCAAATGCGGTCTTGCAGGTCAAGCAGGTAGGCCTTTACAGCCTCGGTGCGGGTAGTCATGGCATCACCTTGAATCGGGCAAAGCTACGCGAGGCCATTGGGCGTCGGCGGCAAATGGGCGCACAGGATACCACCGCACCCCGCTGTGCCGCAGTTGACGAAGATCAAGCTTAGGAGTCCGATAGTGGGCTACGCGAATTCGAACCCAGGAGAAGTGCAGATGGCCAAACGTATCCAGTTCAGTGCCCATGGCGGCCCCGACGTGCTTGAGTATGTGGACTACACCCCAGCGGAGCCTGGCCCACAACAGGTTCGCGTGCGTAACGAGGCCATCGGCCTGAACTTCATCGACACCTATTTCCGCAGCGGCCTGTACGCGCCACCCGCCTTGCCGTCGGGACTGGGCGCAGAAGGCGCCGGTGTGGTCGATGCGGTCGGCAGCGAAGTCACCCAATTCAAGGTCGGTGACCGCGTGGCCTACGGCAGTGGCCCACTGGGTGCCTACAGCCAACTGCACGTGCTGCCTGCCGCCAACCTGGTGCACCTGCCAGACGACATCAGCTTCGAACAAGCTGCTGGCGCCATGCTCAAGGGCCTGACCGTGCAGTACCTGCTGCGCCAGACCTATGAGTTGAAGGGCGGTGAAACCATCCTGTTCCACGCCGCTGCCGGTGGCGTGGGCTCCCTGGCCTGCCAGTGGGCCAAGGCGCTGGGCGTGAAGCTGATCGGCACCGTCAGCTCGCCGGAAAAAGCCGCGCTGGCCAAATCCCTGGGCGCATGGGAAACCATCGACTACAGCAAGGAAAACGTCGCACAGCGCGTGCTGGAATTGACCGACGGCAAGAAAGTCCCGGTGGTGTATGACGGCGTCGGCAAGGACACCTGGCTGACCTCGCTGGACAGCGTGGCACCCCGTGGGTTGGTGGTGAGCTTTGGCAATGCGTCGGGTGCGGTCGACGGGGTGAACCTGGGGATCCTGGCGGCGAAAGGCTCGCTGTATGTGACGCGCCCAACCCTGGCGACCTATGCCAATAACCCGGAAAACCTGCAGGCGATGGCCGATGATCTGTTCTCGATGATCAAGAGTGGCAAGGTACGCATCGATATCAACCAGCGGTATGCACTGGCGGATGCGGCGAAGGCACAGACGGAGTTGTCGGGGCGGCGGACGACGGGGTCGACCATTCTGCTGCCGTAAAAGCATGGGGTTCTGGCGTCTGTAAGGGCCTCATCGCGGGCAAGCCCGGCTCCCACATTTGGATCTGTGAATACAGTCAAAATGTGGGAGCGGGCTTGCCCGCGATGGCCGCGCCTCGGTCTCAGGAAGGCCGCACCACCTCACCCGTGGCCAAATCCCGAATCAAGCTCGGGTTCTTGCGCCCACCTAAAGCACCGCCCAACACCAAGTCAAGCTGGCCGCGGAAATACTGCTCCACGCGAAGCCGGGTGCGCGCAGAAGGCCGCCCCTGGGGGTTGGCCGACGTCGAAATCAGCGGCCCGACCAGCGAACACAAATCCCGCACCAACGGGTGATCGCTGACCCGCAGGGCCACGGTGTCATGCACACCGGTCACCCACTCGGGCAGCAAGTCTTGATGGGGCACCAGCCAGGTGTTCGGCCCCGGCCAGGTACTGGCCATGCGTTCGATCCAGGCGTCCGGAAAGTCTTCGAACAGGAAGTCGAACTGACGGATGTTGTCCGCCACCAGGATCAGGCCCTTGTCCACCGAGCGATTCTTGATCGCCAGCAACCGGTCCACCGCTTCTTCATTCCACGGGTCGCAGCCCAGGCCCCAGACCGCTTCGGTCGGATAGGCAATCACCGCGCCTGCGCGAATTTCTCGTGCGGCTTCCAGCACACGCCACCTGTTGACCATTGCTCACTCTCCGGACTTAAAGCTCTGCGCAGTTTACCGATCTTCGTTACAAAACCCATCCCTACAAAAGCGCACAGCGCGCCAGCCAGCGCCCGCTTTCGCAGATCACCTGACCTTCAAGCTCCAGTTCCGTAAGGGTTGCCAACACCTGGGACAAAGGCCGCCCACTGGCCATCGCCAAGGCTTCGCTGGTATGGGGTGCGGCATGCAAGAGGGCCACCAGCGGATGGGTCACCGGCACTGGCGCCGGGCGGGACAGCGCCTGCCAACCGCGCAACCCTTCAAGAATGTGTTCGATGGTTTCCACCAGCACCGCACCCTCGCGGATCAGATGATGACAGCCCTTGGCCCCAGGATGATGGATGGAGCCCGGAATCGCATACACCTCGCGCCCTTGCTCGGCCGCCAGCTTTGCGGTGATCAACGAACCGCTGGCCATGCTGGCCTCCACCACCAGCACTCCCAGGGACAAGCCGCTGATGATCCGATTGCGCCGTGGAAAGTTGCCCGCCTGGGGTGCGGCATCCAGCGGAAACTCGGAAACCACGGCGCTGCCCTGGGCAATCATCGCGTCGGCGAGCTTTCTGTGGCGCTGTGGATAAAAATTTTCCAACCCGGTACCGAGCACGCCGATGGTATGCCCACCGACATCCAATGCCGCTTGGTGCGCGGCCCCGTCGATGCCCAGCGCCAACCCGCTGGTAATCACAAAACCGGCACTCGCCAGGCTGCGGGAAAACGCAGCGGCTGTGTCCATCCCAGGGCGAGAAGCACGGCGGCTGCCGACCATCGCCAACTGCGGTTTTTCGAGGATGGCGGGGTTGCCGGCCACGAATAAAAGCGGTGGCGCATCGTCGATCTGAGCGAGCAGTGCCGGGTAGTCGGGTTGGTCCCACATCAGCAAATGCTGGGCCGGGCGGGCCAGCCAGGCCAATGCAGCACTGGCACCGTCGCGTATTGCATGGCTGCGCCGTGCCTCTGCACTGATCGCGGGCAACCCAAGGGAACGCCAGGCACTGGCCGGCGCGCTGATCGCCTTGGAGGCCGAGCCGAACGCTTCGATCAACAGGCGAAAACGCTTCGGACCCAGTTCCGGCAGCCTGTGCAAGCGTAGACGAGCTTCCAGTTCTGACGGAGAAATTTCATGGCTGTTTATCGGATACATCTGATCATCCTTGACCGGAACAAGCTGTGGATAACTCTGTTGGTAACTTATTTAGCAGCCTATTTATTGTGTTTGATGGGCAGTCTCGAAGCGGTCCATGACTGCCAGTGGCCGTGAGGCGCTGAGTACCAGGCCGTAACTGAGCTTTTCGTAGATGCGAAACACCAGCAGGGTGCCCGCGCGCTCGTCGGGCAGCTTCACCGGAGCGCCCGTGAGGGTATCGCGCACGGTGGCGCCGGCCTTGATCACCGTGAGCAGTTGGCCTTCGACCAAGCCATCGCGGCGACCCTTGTTCAGAGTGACGGCGTCCAGCACGCCGATCTGGGTCACGCCCTTGGGGATGTCGATGATTTTTCCTTCGATGAAGGGCGCACGTTGCGCGACTTCAAGATCTGCCAACGCAATGGGGGTTTCGGTTCGCAGCAAGCGGTCGCCAGGGCGCACCTCCTGTGTCACCCGCTGCACCGCCAGGGTGGTGAGATCGCCCGCGGTCACAAAGCGAGCCGTGCCAACGTCATCGGCGTTTACGCCCAGCAGTTCCTGGGTATCGGGGTCGGTGTAGGTCTTGCCCCGACGAAAGATCCCATAGATGGGCAGGGCCGGGTCCAGGTGGCCCCGGGCATGCACCCGTTCGTCATGGGCGCCCAGGACACGCCCGGCGTCCGCCGCGACGATGTACGGCGCATTGTCCAAATCCTGCGGGGTATCGAGAATGCGGTTGTGCAGCAGGAAGCGTTGGATCGCCTGTTGCGTCGGTTGATCCAGACGCTGGGCGGGCGGGGGCAGCAGGGCCATGGCGAAAGGGGCCCACAGCAGCAAGACGAGTAGCGATTTCCTCATGGGGTGAATCTCCTTTATTATGTGCGTTCGCGTGAAATCCCCGTGCCTTCGTGGCTTTTGGGCGTTTCACACCGGCTGTCTGGGTCCATCCCAACGCCGATTTGCCTCTACCTCACATGTGCAGCAATTACGCTTATGGCTATTTTGAACATCCTCGAATTTCCCGACTCGCGCCTGCGCACGATCGCCAAACCGGTGGCCGTAGTGGACGACAAGGTTCGTCAGTTGGTCGATGACATGTTTGAAACAATGTATGAAGCCCCGGGCATCGGCCTCGCCGCGACCCAGGTCAACGTGCATCAGCGTGTCGTGGTCATGGACCTGTCGGAAGATCGCAGCGAACCGATGGTGTACATCAACCCCGAGTTCGAACCGCTGACCGACGAGATGGGTGAATACCAGGAGGGCTGCCTGTCGGTGCCAGAGTTCTACGAGAACGTCGAACGCCCGCTGCGCGTGAAGATCAAGGCCCTGGACCGTGATGGCAAGCCGTTCGAGCTGATCGCCGAAGGCCTGCTGGCGGTGTGCATCCAGCACGAATGCGACCACCTCAACGGCAAGCTGTTTGTCGATTACCTGTCCACGCTCAAGCGTGACCGGATCAAGAAGAAGCTGGAAAAAAAGCATCGCCAGCAAGCTTGATGCCTCTCTTCCAAAGGCTTGCTGCGGCAAGCCTTTTTCTTTTGTGACTGTTTTTAACCGAGACCTCCCATGACCGAGCCACTGCGCATTGTTTTTGCCGGCACTCCCGAATTTGCCGCCGAACACCTCAAGGCCCTGCTTGCCAGCCCTTATGACATCGTCGCGGTGTACACCCAACCGGATCGCCCGGCCGGTCGCGGGCAAAAACTGATGCCGAGCCCGGTCAAGCAACTGGCGCTGGAACACAACCTCCCCGTACTGCAACCGCCGACCCTGCGCAACGCCGAGGCCCAGGCCGAGTTGGCGGCTCTGAAACCCGACCTGTTGGTGGTCGTGGCCTACGGCCTGATCCTGTCGCAAGCGGTGCTGGATATCCCGCGCCTGGGCTGCATCAATAGCCACGCCTCGCTGCTGCCCCGCTGGCGTGGTGCGGCACCGATCCAACGCGCCGTGGAAGCTGGCGACAGCGAAAGCGGTGTGACTGTGATGCGCATGGAGGCGGGTTTGGACACCGGCCCGATGCTGCTCAAGGTGACCACCCCGATCACCGGCCAAGACACCGGCGGCAGCCTGCACGACCGCCTCGCCGAGCTGGGCCCGCCCGCCGTGATCCAGGCCATTGCCGGCTTGGCGGCTGGCACCCTGGAAGGCGAAGTGCAGGACGACGGCCTGGCCACTTACGCCCACAAGCTGAACAAGGACGAAGCACGCATCGATTGGAGCCGCCCGGCCGTTGAGCTGGAGCGCCTGGTACGCGCCTTCAACCCGTGGCCAATCTGCCACAGCACCCTTAACGGCGAAGCCTTGAAAGTACTGGCCGCGACCCTGGCAGAAGGCAAAGGCGCGCCCGGCGAGATCATCGGCGCCAGCAAAGAGGGCCTGTTGGTGGCCTGCGGTGAACAGGCGCTGTGCCTGAACCGTCTGCAATTGCCTGGCGGCAAAGCGCTTAATTTCAGCGATTTGTTCAACAGCCGTCGTGAGAAATTTGCCCTGGGCACCGTCCTGGGTGCGGCCCAATGAACCCACGTCTGGCCGCCGCCAAGGCTCTCGCCGCCGTACTCAACGGCAAGGCTTCGCTGAACAGTTCGTTGCCCACCCAGTTGGACAAGGTCGAAGACCGCGATCGAGGTTTCACCCAGGACCTGGCCTTTGGCACAGCCCGTTGGCAGCCACGCTTGTCGGCGCTGGCAGCCAAGCTGCTGCAAAAACCGTTCAAGGCGGCGGATGCTGATGTGGAAGCGCTGTTGCTGGTCGGCCTCTACCAACTGCTTTACACCCGCGTGCCGGCCCACGCCGCCATCGGCGAGACCGTGGGTTGCGCCGACAAACTGAAAAAGCCGTGGGCCAAGGCCCTGCTCAATGCCGTGCTGCGCCGCGCCCAGCGCGAAAGCGAAGCGCTGCTGGCCGAGCTGGAGCATGACCCGGTGGTGCGTACCTCCCACCCGCGTTGGCTGCAAAAATCGCTGAAGGCGTTCTGGCCTGAGCAATGGGAAGCCATCTGCGCCGCCAACAACGCTCACCCGCCGATGATCCTGCGGGTCAACCGTCGTCATCACAGCCGCGACGCCTACCTGCAATTGCTCACCAACGCCGGTATCAACGCCACGCCATGCGTGTACAGCGTCGACGGTATCGTGCTCGAAGCCGCCACCGATGTGCGCAGCCTGCCGGGCTTTGCCGAAGGCTGGATCAGCGTGCAGGACGAAGCGGCGCAACTGGCCGCCGATCTGCTCGACCTGGCACCCGGCCAACGCGTACTCGACGCCTGCTGCGCTCCGGGCGGTAAGACGTGTCACATTCTGGAAGTCGAAAAAGACCTCGCCGGTGTGGTCGCGGTCGACCTGGAAGCCAAGCGCCTGGTGCGCGTGCGTGAGAACCTTGCACGCCTGGGCCTGAGCGCCGAGCTGATCGCTGCCGACGGCCGCGACACCGCCACCTGGTGGGACGGCAAACCCTTCCAACGCATCCTGCTGGACGCGCCGTGCTCCGCCACCGGCGTGATTCGCCGTCACCCGGACATCAAGCTCACGCGCCAACCCGACGACATCGCCGCCCTGGCTGTGCTGCAAGGCGAATTGCTCGACGCGATGTGGCCAACCCTGGAAGTCGGCGGCATCCTGCTCTACGCCACCTGCTCCACGCTGCCGACCGAGAACACCGAGGTCATCGAAGCCTTCCTTGCCCGTACCAGCGGCGCACGCGAACTGGACCTGGCTACCACGGCCGGCATCAAGCAGCCCCACGGTCGCCAATTGCTCGCCCAAGAAGGCGGCCACGACGGCTTCTACTACGCCAAACTGATCAAGATCGCCGCCGCTCGCGGCTGAACGGTTTTAAGGGAGTGACCGGATGAAAATCATCATCCTTGGGGCAGGGCAAGTCGGCGGCACGCTGGCTGAACATTTGGCCAGCGAAGCCAACGACATCACGGTGGTCGACACCGACAGCGAGCGCCTGCGCAACCTCGGCGACCGCCTGGACATCCGCACTGTACAAGGCCGCGCGTCGTTCCCGACCGTGCTGCGCCAAGCCGGTGCCGACGACGCCGACATGCTGGTGGCGGTGACCAACAGCGACGAGACCAACATGGTCGCGTGCCAGGTCGCCCACACCCTGTTCCACACCCCGACCAAGATCGCCCGCGTGCGCGAAGCGGCCTACTTGACCCGCGCCGGCCTGTTCGACAACGACGCAATTCCGGTCGACGTGCTGATCAGCCCGGAACAAGTGGTTACCCACTACATCAAGCGCCTGATCGAAATCCCTGGCGCCTTGCAGGTGATCGACTTTGCCGAAGGCAAGGCCCAACTGGTGGCCGTGAAGGCTTACTACGGTGGCCCGCTGGTGGGCCAGCAACTGCGCCAGTTGCGCGAGCACATGCCAAATGTGGAAACCCGCGTCGCGGCGATTTTCCGGCGTGACCGGCCGATCCTGCCCCAGGGAGACACGGTGATCGAGGCCGACGACGAAGTATTCTTCATTGCTGCCAAGGCGAATATTCGCGCAGTGATGAGCGAAATGCGCCGCCTCGACGAGACCTACAAGCGCATCGTCATCGCCGGCGGCGGGCAGATCGGCGAACGTTTGGCCGAGGCCATCGAGAGCCGCTACCAGGTCAAGATCATCGAGATGAGTCCGGCACGTTGCCGGCATTTGTCCGACACGCTGGACAGTACTGTCGTACTGCAAGGCAGCGCCTCAGACCGCGACCTGCTGATGGAAGAAAACATCGCCGACGCAGATATCTTCCTGGCGCTGACCAACGATGACGAAGCCAACATCATGTCGTCGCTGCTGGCCAAGCGGCTCGGGGCAAAGAAGGTGATGACCATCATCAACAACCCGGCCTATGTGGACCTGATCCAGGGCGGCGATATCGACATCGCCATCAGCCCGCAACTGGCCACCATCGGTACGTTGCTCGCCCACGTGCGCCGTGGCGACATTGTGAGTGTGCACTCCCTGCGCCGTGGCGCGGCGGAGGCCATCGAAGCGATTGCCCACGGTGACGCCAAGTCGAGCAAGGTGATCGGCAAAGCCATCCGCGATATCGGCCTGCCGCCAGGCACCACCATTGGCGCGATCATTCGTGACGAAGAGGTGATCATCGCCCACGACGACACGGTGATCGCTACCGGTGACCATGTGATCCTGTTCCTGGTGGATAAGAAACATATCCGCGATGTGGAGAAGTTGTTCCACGTGGGGCTGAGCTTTTTCTGATGACGCTATCGCCGGCAAGCCGGCTCCTACAGGGTTCTTCGTATGCTTGAGTCACTCGAGAAAATGCTGGCCAAGGGTGTGGATAATTCGCTGCTGCGCTTTGGGCTGGGCAAGGGTTACCTGGACTTGAAGGACCACGCCAAGGCGGCGGAGCATTTGCGCAAGTGCGTGGAGTTCGACCCGAAATATTCGGCGGCGTGGAAGCTGTTGGGCAAGGCGCAGTTGGGGCTGGAAGACCGTGCGGCGGCGCGGTTGGCGTGGGAGCAGGGGATTGTGGCGGCCCAGGCCCATGGCGATAAACAGGCCGAGAAAGAGATGGCGGTGTTCCTGAAAAAGCTGGATCGCGTTTAGGCGCGTGCTGTTGTAGTGAGCGGGCTTGCCCGCGCGAGGCAAGCTCGCTCACTACACATGTCAGGCCGGTATCAGTACCAGCGCGCCTCGCCCGGTGGGCGCTTCTTGAAGCGCTTCATGCTCCACATGTACTGGCTTGGGTAGGCGCCGACATACCGTTCCACCACCTTGCTCATCGCCGCGCAGGACGTGGCGGTGTCGGTGCTGTACATGTCTTCCGGCGCTGCTTCCAAAATCACTTTGTAACCCGAACCGTCCGGCAGCCGCAGCGCGTGCAGGAACACGCCAACAGCCTTGTGGCCCGCCAGCATGTTCGGCACGAACTTGCTGGTGAGTGCCTGGGTGGCGAAGAACGGTACGAAGATCCCGGCCGATTCAGCCGGTTCCGGGTCGGCGGGAATGCCCACCTGGCCACCTTTACGCACTTCCTTGATCACGCTGAGGATGCCCTCCTTGGTGGAGGCCGCCACGCGGTTGCCCAACTGCACGCGCTGCTTGCGCAGCAATTCGTCCACCGCCTTGAGCTTGGGCGGACGGTAGAAAATGATCGGTTTGCACTGGCTGCAATAGAAGTGGTTCAGCACTTCCCAGTTGCCCAGATGACTGGTGATGCCAACCACGCCTTTGCCAGAGGCCAGGGCTTCGTGCAGCACGTCCAGGCCTTCGACTTCACGCACCAGGTCGATGGAGCGCTGGGCCGGCCAGATCCAGGCACAGGCGCTTTCGGTCAGGGACTTGCCGATGTCCATCAGGCTTTGGCCGACGAGGCGTTCGCGGGCGGCCGGGTCCATGTCCGGGAAGCACTTGGAGAGGTTGATCCGTACCGTGTCGCGGGAACGGTTGGGGGTTTTCCACATGATCCAGCCAATCGCCGTGCCGACCGCCTGGACAGCGCGCCAGGGCAGCAGGGCAAACAACCGGAGAGCGCCTACCAGCAAGGCGCCTTTAAACTTTTCCACAGGTCACTCCTGATCGTGTGTGGTGCGCAAAGCCAGCATTCTAACCGGCGTTGGCCAGGTCCGCGTAACGGTCACAGTCCAGGGTGTGGTCCATGACCATGCCGGAGGCCTGCATGAATGCGTAGCAAATGGTCGGGCCGACGAAGGTGAAGCCGGCTTTTTTCAAGGCGCGGCTCATGGCTTCGGCCTCGGGGGTGATCGCCGGGACTTCGCTGCGATCCTTGAAATGATTGACCTTGGGCTTGCCGCCAACGAAAGACCAGAGCAACCCTACCGGGTCCTCCAGCGCCAGCCAGGCCGCGGCATTGCGACGGGTGGCGTTGAGCTTCAGGCGATTGCGCACGATACCCGGGTCCTGCATCAGCGCTTCGATCTCGTCATCGGTCAAGCGCGCCAGGCGCTGCGCATCAAAACCAAACAAGACCTTTCGATAATGCTCGCGTTTGCGTAAAACGGTGATCCAGGAAAGGCCCGCCTGGAACCCTTCGAGCAAAAGCAACTCGAACAAGCCCTGTGCGTCGCGCAGCGGCGTTCCCCACTCCTGATCGTGATAAGCCATGTACAGCGGATCTTCAGAACACCAAAAGCAGCGTGGCATAAGGCTCCAGGGGATGGTGGCGCGGCCGAATCGGGT